>Ga0233425_10000051_pt1 | contig 284761 bp, 293 predicted proteins | sample Watercolumn_Towu_2_FD_181712 | JGI IMG/M metagenome (GOLD analysis project Ga0233425, IMG submission 181712) | Freshwater microbial communities from Lake Towuti, South Sulawesi, Indonesia - Watercolumn_Towuti2014_140_MG | ecosystem: Environmental > Aquatic > Freshwater > Lake | place...
GGCGCGGTGCGAAGCGCGCGCGCCGCCGTGGCGTCAGGATCGACGATCGCGATCGGGGTCGCTATCTCAGCACCCCGGAACCGAGTGCGTCCCCGATCGATTTTCCAGCACCGTTGGGACTTGACCGCCTCGACAGGGGCGACGAAGACGAGATTGCCGGACTGATGCATGGCTGCATCCAGGGAGTACCCGTTGCCGCCGTGATACCGCTCGTCGAGTCCCTTGGACGCCTTACCCACCCTCACCGGACGCCCACTCCTGTCGGCCTGCACGTACACGCACGCCTCGTGCGGAAAGGCCGCCCGTGCGGCCGTCAGCTTTGCGTACTTCGACCATCGAAGCTCGATTCGGATTGGAGCCCCCGTGCTCAGCCGTCGAACGCAGATTCGGTCACCGGATAGGCTGGTCAGCATAATCCTGCGATACCTGCGGCGTGGCGCAGCCTATCGCCGGCCCCGCTTGGTTGCCGGCTCCTCAGAAGCCGCTCAGGCCACGTGCAGAATCGCCTGAGATGCACGTCGTCGTCTGTGGCATTTCCACGCGATGTTCCGCGGCCTATCCCGTCGGCCTATTTCGCCCGACATCCAATCGTCACTGGGGGCCGCCGGACGACGCGTCACCCTCGACGACGACCTGCGTCGCGGCGGCGAGCCAGTCGGGGACCGCGATCATCTTGCTCGTCTGCGGGTCCCAGCACGCGTGGAGGGTCGAGCCCGTCGCGACGCGCTCGCCGCGCTCGTTGACGATCTCGTAGGCGAAGCGGAAGCTGGCGCGCTTGCGCTCGCTGACCCAGCAGCGCACCTCGAGCAGCTCGTCCAGATGCGCCGGCTTCACGTAGCGGACGACGGCCTCCGCCACCGGCAGATGGACCTTCTGGTCGACGTCCGACATCGCGAGCCCGTGCTGGCGGAGATACTCGACGCGCCCCACCTCGAAGTACGTGAGGTAGTTGCCGTAGTAGACGACCTTCATGCAGTCCGTGTCCTTGTAGCGGACGCGGATCCTAGAGGTACTGACCATAACGGATCTTCTCGACCACGGCGCGAACGCGGCGGTACGTCTCGACCGCCAGCAGCAGGTCGTCGGTGCTCACGACCGGCGGGGTGCTGCCGTCCGTCGCGTGGACCTTCGCTTCCAGCGCCCGGCGCAGGATGTCCGAGATGTCGCCGCCGCTCATCCCGCCCATCAGCGGCAGCACCTTGTCGTAGTCGACCTTGCCGAACAGCGTGCGCTCGGCCCGGCGCTCCAGCTTGGCGCGCTGCAGGTCGAGGATCTCGCGCTGGCCCGCGGGATCGGGGAGCGGGACCTCGATGAGGTGGTCGAGACGGCCCGGCGCGACGAGCGACGGATCGATGACGTCGGTGCGGCTGGTGGCGGCGACGACGAGCACGCGCGCGGTCGCGGCATCCACGGCGTCGAGCTTTTCGCACAGCGCGGCCACCAGTCTCGCGCTCGCCTCGCGCGCTTGCGGCGGCGGGAGCAGGTGATCGAGCGACAGCGCGTCGGCCTCGTCGAGGAACAGCACACCCGGCTTCTCACCGATGGCGATCCGCAGCGCCTCCTGCAGGATCTCGCCCGTGTTCGCGCCGAACTTCGACGTGAGGTTGAGCAGCTTCAGGTGGTAGTAGATGGCGCCGGCCGACGTCGCGAGCGCGCGCGTGAGGGTGCTCTTGCCGGTGCCGGGCGGGCCGTAGAGAAAGATGCCCTTCGGCGGCGAGATCCCCCACTCGCGATAGCGCTCCGGGCGCTCGAGCGCGGTCGCGAAGCCCTGCACCGCCACCTTCGCCTGCGGAAGCCCGCCGACCTCGTCGAACGACGTGTCGGGCCGGATCCGCATCTCGACGCGGCCGGTGAGATCGCCGTACTTCTCGCCGAGCTTCGAGAAGACGTCCTCGAGCCGCCGCTGCAGCGCCCACTGGAGGTCTTCGCTGTTCTTCGCCATCTCAGATCGACGGTTTCTTCGGGTCGGACGTGGCGGGCGGCGCCCCGCCGCGATCGAAGACGCGATCCTCGACCAGCACCGGCACTCTCGCGCGAATCGCGAGCGCGATCGCGTCGGAGGGCCGCGAGTCCAGCGTCATCGCCGTGCCGTCGGCCGCGAGGTGGACCGTCGCGAAGTACGTGTCGTTGCGGACGTCGTTGATCACGACGTGATGGAGCGAGACCTTAAGCCGGCCGAACAGCGTGAGGAAGAGGTCGTGCGTGAGCGGGCGCGGCGGCGTCACGCCCTGCAGCGGGATCGCGATGCCGGTCGCCTCCGCGAGCCCGATCGCCATCGTGAGCGTGCGATGGTCGCGCGTGCCCTCGAGCACGACCACGGGATTCTGCGTGGCGGGATCGATCAGCACCGCGACGACCTTCGCCTCTTGCGCGGTCCGTGTCTCTTTCCCGGGACGCGGCGCGGGCGCGGGGCCGTCCGCGCGGTCACGCGCGCTGACGCCCCCGGCGAGCGCGCCGACGAGCACGGCGACGATCGCGATCCGTCCGGCCATCTTCATAAGCACGCCCCCACGGCGAGTATACGTTACGGTGCGGCCGCCTTCGGGCGCTCCAGCCCGAGACTGACGAAGCCTCCGGCGACGACCGCGCACGCGAGCACCGCCCACATCACCGGATAGCCGAGCCCGTGCGCGAACGCGCCGAACGCGAAGGCGCCGCCCGCTTGCCCGCAGAGGAAGAGCGCGCTGAAGATCCCCACCACCGCGCCGCGGCGCTCGGGCGGCGCGTCGGCGGCGACCAGCGCCGCGAGCGCCGGGTAGAGGAAGCCGTGCGCGCCGCCGCAGATCAGGCCGGTGAGCACGATGACGAGCAGAACGGGGACGCGGACCTGCTGCTCGACACCATACCCGGTGGCCGCGAGCATGCTCGCGGCGAGCGAGAGCACGAACATCGACGGCACGATGACCGCGCGGCGGCCCGCGGTGTCGATGAGGCGTCCGCCGGCGAGACGCACGCCGATCGCGGAGAGCGCGTAGCCCGTGTAGAACAGCGCGACCGTCCGGACGCCGAGCCCCTCGGCGAACGTCGGCAGGAACGCGGACAGCGTGCCGGTGCCGAGGCCGAAGAAGAACGAGACGGCCATGTGACGGCGGAAGATGTCCGCCACGCCCTCACGCGCCCAGCGGAGCCCGCGCACGTAGCGGATCTCCATGTGCGCGCTCTCGCGGACCTGCCACGCGAGCGCCGCGGCGACGAGCACGGTGAGCCCGCTCGCGAGGAAGAGCGCGTTGAAGCTCCATCGCCGCACCAGCCACTCGGCGAGCAGCGGCGCGAGCGCGGTCGACGCGAAGCCCGACACGCCGTAGATGCCGAGCGCCATCCCGCGCCGCGGGGGCTCGATCAGGTCGATGACGTAGGAGAAGTTCGCGACGAAGAACGCGGAGAAGCCGAGCCCCTGGAGCAGGCGCACGACGATGAGGAGCGGCACCGTGTTCGCGACGGCGGCGACGATCGCCGACAGCAGCACGCAGGCGATTCCCGCGAGCATGAACGGGCGGCGCCCCAGCGCGTCGACCCACGGGCCGAGCAGCGGCTGCACGACGATGCCGACCGCGCTGTAGATGCCCATCACGAGCCCGATCACGAGCTCGCCGCCGCCGAGCTGCTTCACGTAGAGCGGCAGCAGCACGAAGGCGTTCTGGCCGAAGAAGAAGAAAAAGCTGGTGAGTGCCGCGCGGACGAACGCGGGGTTCGCTAAGATGTCCCGCACGCGCGATTATCGCACGCGCCTCACACGATGACCGCTTCTGCCCTCTCGACCGACGACGTGCTGCGCGCGAGCGTGCGTGCCGCGGACGGCGCGGTGCGCGCCGTCACGCTCGATCCGCGGTTCCAGGGGCTTCCCGACACCGCGCACGGCGGCTCCGTGCTCGCGCTGTTCGACGCGATCGCGCGCGCCGACGCTCGCGGTGCCGGCGCGCCGGCGCGCACGCCGCGCCTGCTCTCGGGCACGTATCGCAAGCGCGTGCCGCTCGGCGCGCCGCTCACGCTCTCTGTCGCGCACGACGGGCCCGTCACGCGATTGCAGCTGTCCGACGGCGGCGCGCTCCTCGTCGATGGCGCGGTCGGCGTCGCGGACGCGGCGGGCGAGGCCGGAGACACGCCACGGGGCGCGACCGCGGCCTGGCCCGCCGCGGCCGCGGGATCGCGCGGCGAGATGCTGCCGCTTTCGAAAACCTGCTTCGCGTGCGGGACCGAGAACACGCTCGGGCTTCGCGTGCGGCTCCGCATCGACGACGAGCACGTGTTCGGCGTCTGGCAACCGACAGAGCAGTTTCGCCGTAGCGGCGGAGGTCTCCCCGTCGTCGCCATCACGACGCTGCTCGATGAAGCCGCGTTCTGGCTGGGCGCGGCGGGGTCCGGCGAATCCGGGATGACGACCGGGCTGCGCGTGCGACTCCATGCCGCCGTACCGGCGGCTGACGCCGCATCGCCCGGTGGAGGGGCGATCCTCGTCGTGGGATCGCGCGGCAGCGTGCGCGCGCGAGCCGACGATCCGCGGTACTGGGAGACCGCGATCGGCGCGTGGGACAGCGATGGCCGGCTCCTCGCCAGCGCGGAGATCACGTTCGTGGCGGTGCGCGGGGCCGCGCGCAAGCTCGTCAACGGGCTCCTCGCGATGAATCCGCCCGACGTGCTGCGCCGCGTGTTCCCCGCGTATGTCCGCTGAGGGCGACGACGCGCGAAGCCCCGGGCGGCGATGGGCGATCTTCCTGGTGCCGGCGTCGATCTACCTGTTCTCCTACTTCCATCGCGTGGCGCCGGCCGTCGTCGCGACCGATCTCATGCGCGAGTTCGCGATCCCGGCGTCCACGCTCGGCGCGCTCGCCGCGATCTATCCCTACACGTTCGCCGCGATGGCGCTCGTCGCGGGCAGCCTGGTCGAGACGCTCGGCTCGCGCTGGACGCTCACGACCGGCTGCGTGGCGGTCGGTGCCGGCTCGGTGCTGTTCGGGATCGCGCCTGTCTTCTCCGTCGCCGTCGCCGGCCGCCTGCTGACGAGCCTCGGCGCGTCGGTGATCCTCGTCGCGTGGCTCACGCTGCTCGCGCAGTGGTTCCGCGCCGACGAGTTCGCGACCGTCTCGGGCTCCACGCAGGGCGTCGGCAACGTCGGCGCGCTGCTCGCGTCCACGCCGCTCGCGCTCGCCGTTGAAGTCCTCGGCTGGCGCGAGAGCTTCGTCGTCATCGGCGCCGGCACGATGCTGCTCGCGATCGGCAGCGCGCCCCTCCTGCGCGATCGTCCCCTGGCGCTCACGGCCACGCCGGCGGTTCACGGGCCCGAGACCCTCGGCGCGGTCCTGCGCGGCATTCCCAGCGTGATCGCGAACGCGCGGACGTGGCCGCCCGCGCTCGCCGCCGCCGCGGTCTACGCGACCGCGATCGCGTTTCTCGGCCTGTGGGGCGCGCCGTACCTGATGCACGTCTACGGCCTCGATCGCGTGCAGGCGGCGAGCACGCTCGCGCCGATGCCGATGGGCCTGATCGTCGGCTCGCCGCTCGTCGGCTGGCTCTCCGACCGGTGGTTCCAGCGCCGCCGCGTGCCGTTCGTGGTCTTCACCGCGCTCTACACGCTCTGCTGGCTGCCGCTCGCGCTCGCGACGTTGCGCCTGCCGCCGGCGCTGCTCCCGCTGCTGTTCTTCGGGATGGGGCTGACCGCGTCCGCGCTGATCCTCGTGTGGGCGTGCGTGCGCGAGGTGAACGACCCCGCGCGCGTCGGCATCGCGATGGGGTTCTGCAACATGCCCATCTTCCTCGTGTTCGCGGTCGTGCAGTGGCTGCTCGGCGTCGTGCTCGACGCGCACTGGGAAGGACTCGCGGTCTCGGGAGCGCGGCTCTACACCCCGCGCGCGTACGAGGCCGCGTTCAGCGTCTGCCTCGCGATCGCCGCGGCCGGCGTGGTGAGCGCCGCGCTCGTGACGGAGACGCGCGGCCGCAACGTGTGGCGGCCCGCGACCGCGCGATGAATCAGCGGCCGCGCATCTCCGACCGTCCGCGATAGCCCGAGAGGCCGACGAGCGCGCTCATCAGCCCCGGCACGTGACGCTGCAGGAACACCAGCACCTTGCCGTGGCCGGTGATCACCGCTTCCCGCCGCCCGCGCTCGACCGCGTGGACGATCTTGCGCGCGGCCGGCTCCGTCTTCATGCGCAGCCAGCGGGGGACGATGTCACGACTCTCCGAGCGGAGGCGTCCCTGGTTGTCGACGAGGCGGATCTCGCTCTCCACGAATCCGGGGCTGACGAGGGTCACGGTGACCCCGGCCGGGCGCAGCTCGTGACGCAGCGCCTCGGCGAGCGCGCGCACCGCGAACTTGCTCATCGCGTACGGCGCGCCGCCGGGAGTCGAAAGGTGCCCGCTCACGGATCCGAGGATGCAGAGGCGTCCGCGCGAGCGCTTCAGGTCGTCGACGGTCGCGTAGACCGTGCGGAGCACGCCGAACACGTTGGTCTCGAACTGACGCCGGAAGTCGTCGAGCCCAAGCCGCTCGACGGGCCCCACGACCCCGAAGCCCGCGTTCGCGATGACGACGTCGATGCGCCCGAACGCCTCCCGCGTGCGCGCGACCGCCGCCTCGAGGTCGCCGTCCTTCGTGACGTCGCACGCGAGCACGAGCGCGCGCCGGCCGCCCGCGGTCAGCTCGCGGGCGAGTGTCTCCAGCCGATCGGTCCGCCGCGCGGCGAGGGCCACGTCGGCGCCGCGCCGCGCGTACTCGCGCGCGAGCGCGGCGCCGATGCCCGACGAGGCGCCGGTGATGAAGACGGCGCGCGGCGCGTCTGCCAGCGTCAGGCCTTCAGGTGCTTGTCGAAGAAGGCGATGCAGCGCTTCCAGGCGTCGTCCGCGGCGTCCTTCTTGTAGACCTGCGGCCGGTCGTCCGAGAAGAACGCGTGCGGCGCGCCCGGATAGAGCACGAACTCCACGCTGGGGTTGGTCTTCTTCAGCTCCGCCTCGAACTTCTTCACGTCGTCGCCAGGGATGCCGGTGTCCGCCTCTCCATACAGCCCGAGCACCGGCACCTTGATCTTGCTGACCAGGCTGAAGGCGTCCACGCCCGGCGTGTCGTTGTAGACCCGCTTGAGGTGGCCGTACCACGGCACGGCGGCGGTGACGTCGGGGTTGTCGGCGGTGTAGTGCAGCGTGAGCGCGCCGCCACCGCAGAAGCCGGTGACACCGATGCGGTCCGCGCGCGCGAACGACTGCGCCTTCGCGTGATCGGCGGTGGCGCGGATGTCGCCGAGGTACTGCGCGCGGCCGATGCTCGCCGAGATGCGCGAGAGCTCCGGCTGCGGCCGGCCCGCCATGCCGCCTTCACGGTGGAAGAGCTCGGACGCGACCGCGTAATACCCGGCGTGCGCGAACCGGCGCACGACGTCCTTGTGCTGCTCGGTGAGGCCGGTGAATCCGGAGATCACGAGGACGATCGGGTAGCGCCCCGACGCTTCCGGGCGCGCCTCGTAGCCCGGGATCGCCGTGCCCTTGACGGTGAACGTGACGTCGCGCGCGCTGATGCCCTTCGCGTCGGTCACGATGGCCTGCGCCCTCGAGATCCCCGGCGTCAGCACGCCGCCGACGGTGGTGAAGGCGCCGAACTTCAGCACTTCGCGGCGCGACAGCGGGCTCCTCGTTCTCGGCATGATGCGAGCCTCCTCAGGAATTTCGTGATTGGCCGCGCGCGGCGGCGATCTTGGCGAGTACACGGTCGAGTGCGGCGATGCGCACGGGCTTCGGCAGATAGTCGTCGGCGCCGAGCTGCGAGGCGCGGACGGCATCCTCGACGTCCCCCTCACCGGTGAGCATGATCAGCCCGCCGGTGTAGCCCTGCGCGCGCAACGCCCGCAGCACTTCGAATCCGTCCATCTGCGGCATCTGGACGTCGAGAATGATGATGTCGAATGGGGTCGTCTTCGCCAGCGTGAGCGCTTCGGCCGGGCGCGAGGACAGCGTGACCTTGTGCTGGCGGCGCTCGAGGAGATGGCCGAGCGTGCGGCCGATCTCGGCGTCATCGTCGAGGATGAGGATGTTCATCTGGAATCGGGGGGCTCCGGGCGCCCCCCAGGCCCCCCAAGGGCCGTTGTCCATTCGTCGGGGGTGTAGCCGATGCTCACGCGCTGGTCGACGCGCACGAGCGGCGTCTTGAGCAGGCGCGGCTCGGTCAGCGCGCGCTCCACCTGGCGCTGCGGCGAGTCGCCGCTCACGTGGAGCCCGAGCGCCTTGAAGCGCGGCGACGTCTTGTCGATCAGCGCGGCCGCGCCGTGCTTGTCGGCGAAGCGGCGCAGCTCGCCCTTCGACGCGGGACGTTCCCTGAGATCGACGAAGTGCACGGCGATGCGGCGCTCGGAGAAGAAGCGCAGGGCCTTGCGCGTGTCCTGGCAGTCCTTGAAGCCGAAGACCTGGACGTTCATGGGCGCGGGTGACGGCACCCGGCCGTCACCGGTTAACCTACGACAGCCGCGCCGAGTTCCGTCGCCCGATCTCGCAGCCGCTCCCACGCGGTCTGCGGCACCGTCTGGGCACCGGGGCGCGGCGAGTTCCCGACCGCCGGTCCGTGGAAGTCCGAGCCGCCGGTTGCCACGAGACCGTGGCGCTCGCAGAGCTCGAGATAGGTCCTGGTCTGCCCCGCGGAGTGCTCCGGATAGAAAGTCTCTATACCGGCGAGGCCCGCGTCGACGAGCGACGGGATCATCGCGTCGCGATTCGCGAGCCCGGGATGCGCGATCACCGGGACGCCGCGCGCCTTGCGGATGATCGCCACCGCCTGCTCGGGCGCGAGCTTTCGCCGGGGCGCCGCGGCCGGCCCGCCGTTGTGGAGGAAACGGTCGAACGCCTCCCGCACCGAGCGGACGTACCCGCGATGGACCATCGCCTGCGCGATGTGCGGGCGGCCCGCCGAGCCTTCCTTCACCAGCGCGAACACCTCGTCGGCGTCGACGAACATCCCGAGGTCGGCGAGCTTCGCGAGCACGCGATGCACCCGCGCCCTGCGCTCCGCGCGCTGCTCGCGGAGAAACTCCTGGAACCACGCGGCCTCGAGATCGACGAAGTAGCCGAGCACGTGGATCTCCGCGCCGTCGACGTCGCAGTTGATCTCGATGCCCGGGACGATCGTCATGCCGGGATAGGCGGCGGCGGCCGTGCGCGCCTCCGCGAGCCCGTCGGTGGAGTCGTGGTCGGTGACGGCGAGGATCTTCACGCCGTGCTTCGCGGCGAGCGCCACGAGATCGCGCGGCGCGAGCGTGCCGTCCGACGCGGTCGTGTGCGAGTGGAGGTCGACGGCGCTCAGGCTACTTCCCGTCGGTGAGGTACGTCAGCAGCGTACGCACGCCGACGCCCGTCGCGCCTTTCGGCCCGAGCGGCGTGTCCTTGTCGATGAACGCGGGGCCCGCGATGTCGAAGTGCGCCCACGGGATCGTGCCCGCGAACTCCTTGATGAAGAGCCCGGCGGTGATCGCGCCGCCGTTGCGCCCGCCCGTGTTGTTGAGGTCGGCGACGTCGCTCTTGAACTGCTCCTTGTACTCGTCGATGAGCGGCATCTGCCAGACGCGCTCGCCCGCCGCGCGCGCGGCGGCGAGCAGGCGGTCGGCGAGACGCTGGTCGTTCGCGAACAGGCCCGAGCACAGGGCACCGAGCGCGACCACGCACGCGCCGGTCAGCGTCGCCATGTCGATCATTTCCTGGGGCTCGACGAACTTCGCGGCGTAGCAGAGCGCGTCGGCGATCGTCAGCCGCCCCTCGGCGTCCGTGTTGCCGATCTCGATCGTCGTGCCGTTCATCGCGCGCAGGACGTCGCCGGGGCGGATCGCCGAGCCGGACGGCATGTTCTCCGTCGCCGCGATCAGGCCGTGGACCTCGACGCGCGCGCCCAGCTGCGGCAGCGCCTTCATGATGCCGAGCACCGCGGCGGCGCCCGACATGTCGTTCTTCATGCGCGACATGCCCTCGGCGCTCTTGAGATCGAGCCCGCCCGAGTCGAACGTGATCCCCTTGCCGACGATCGCCACGCGCTTCGTCGGGCGGCCCGACGGCGCGTACGTCAGGTGGATGAACTTCGGCGGCTGCTCGCTGCCGCGCGCGACGCCGAGGAACGCGCCCATGCCGAGCTTCTCGCACTCGTCGCGCTCGAGGACCTTGATCTTCAGCTTGCCCTCTTTCGCGATCTGGCGTGCCACCTCGGCGACGTGCGTCGGATGCACGTCGTTCGCGGGCGCGTTGATGAGGTCGCGCGCGAGCCACGTCCCCTGCGCGAAGATCTCGCCGCGCCGCGCGCCGTCCGTCACCTCTCGCGCCTGCTTCCGGTCCGGCGCGACCACGCGCAGCGTCTCCACGGTCTTCTCGCTCTTGTCGCGCCTGTAGCGATCGAACACGTACGTGCCGAGAACGGCGCCCTCGACCGCGGCGTGCGCGCGGAGGCGCGCCGTCAGACGGTCGCCGAACACCTCGAGCGCGACGGCGCGCGCGCCCAGGTCGCGCGCGCGGCGCAGGCCGACCGCGGCCGCGCGCCGCACCATCTCGGCGGCGAGCTCCTTGCGGTTGCCGAGCCCGACGACCACGACGCGCGAGGCCGCGATCCCGTTGTCGACGTGGAGGTGCGTCACCGCGCCCGGCTTGCCCTGGAACTTCTCGGCCGCGAGCACGGCCGCGATGCGGCCGCCGGCCTGCCGATCGAGCGCCGCGAGCCCGGGCGGCAGCTTCTTGTCGTCCGCCGGGATTCCGACGACGACGGCGTCCGCTTTCACCTCACCGAGGCTCCCGGTGGCGATCTCGACTTTCACCCCCCAAACCCCCTCCCGCGCACCTCGACGGCGCGCTTGATCATGTCCATCAACCCGTCCGTCGTGTCGTAACGGTCCACGTCGTCGATCGGCACCCAGCGCGCGTCCGCGGCGTCGTCGCCCGCGCACAGCGTGCCGCCGCGCGCCACCGCCAGGTAGTCCACCAGCACCCAATGATAGCGGACGCGGCCCTCGGCATCGTGCACGACGCGGTCGAGGACGCCGCAGACGTCGACGACGTCGATCTCCAGACCGCATTCCTCGGCGAGCTCGCGCACGACGGCCTCGCGCGTGGTCTCGCCCAGCTCGACGAGCCCGCCCGGGATACTCCACTTTCCCTGCGCGCTGCCGGCGCCCCGCTGGATCAGCAGGACCATGTCGCCGTCGAGCACGACCGCGCCGACTCCGACGCGCGCGCACTCCGGATACTCGCGCCTCGCGCGCGGTTCCGGACTCACGCGAAGCCCGCGAGCCACGCGTCGGTGGCGTACTTGTCGCGCGCGAGCGTCTCGGCCTCCGTCGCTTCCGCCTCCGTGAGCCCGCCGGGGCGGAGCGCGATGCCGTGCTCGGCCTCGAACGCCGACGCGATGGTCGAGACGCACGCGTCCCACTCCGGGCGGCGGCCGATCGCTTCCGCGATCGTCGCGACGCTCGCGAGCGGATCGGCCGCGGGAAAGACGGCCGCCACGCGTGCCACGTCCACGTCCAGCAGCATCGAGCCGTGCTGGAGGAACGAGGCACCGTGCCGGCGCTGCGCGCTGCCGACGATCTTGCGCCCGTTCAGCTCGAGCTCGTAGGTGCCGGTGCGCGCGAAGCAGAACGCGGGCACCGGCCCGTACTCGCGGCGCCGCTCGACGATCTCCACGCGCGCGCCGAGCTCGCGCAGCCCGCGCGCGAGCGCCCGCGCGATCCAGCGATAGCTCGCGAGCAGGTCGGTGCCGACGCCGAGGTCCTCGTTGAGCGCGGCGACACTGTAAGTGAGCTCGCGCGCCGGACCGTCGTGGTAGATCGCGCTGCCGCCGGTCGGCCGGCGCACGAGCCCGACGCCGAGCGCGCGGCACACGGCCTGGTCCACTTCGTGGTCGAGCGATTGCCCGTAGCCGAGCGAGACGGTGGGCGGGTCCCACGCGAAGAACCGCAGCGTCGGCGGCGAAGTGCCGGCGCGCCGCCCGCGCCACAGCGTCTCGTCGATCGCCATGTTGGCGGCGCCGTCCGCAGGCTCGGTCACGAGCAGGCGCCAGCGGGCAGTCACGGAATGAGCAGCTCCAATCGCGGGAAGTACGTCCGATACCGTGCAGCATCCCGGGTCAACAGTGGGATCCCCCGGATCGCGGCATGCGCGCCGATATAAAAGTCCGGAAGCGGCGACTTGCGAGCGCCGCCGGCACGACGATATCTGTGGAAGCACTTGCCAGCCAGGAACGCGGCGTCCCACGGCAGAGCTTCTCGTCGGAAGAACTCCGACGGGAGGGCGTCTTCGAGATCCTCGATACGCGCAAACCCGATCGAAATCTCCGCATACACGATGGGGTTGACGATGAGCTCGCTATGTTCGGCAAGGATCGCCAGGCGCTCTGCCGAGCGCGCGTACCAGCGAGCGTCGTGCGTCAGCACGTCCAGCAGGACATTGCTATCCACCAGCACGTCCCCCACCGAGGCGCTTCTTACGCCCGGCGGGTCATGGCAAGGATCTCATCAGTGGTGAGTCGCGTTGTCGCCTTCCCCCTCATCTGCTCGATGAGGCGACGGCCACGGCTGCGACCGTTGGCGGCCTTTCTCAGCACGATGAGACCTCTGCTCATCGTGAAGGTCACCTCCGTATTCGGAAGGAGGCCGGCCTTCTTGCGAATCGCGAGGGGAATCGTCACTTGTCCCTTGCTCGTAATGCGCATGCCTCTCACCTCGGTAAGAATCGTAACAGTAATACCGGGGTACGGTCCAGCCTGCGCGCATGCGCGATCACGAGGCTGAACGGGAGCGATGAAAGAGCGAGCGGGCGGTGACGCGTTCGAGTCAAACCAAACGACAGATCCGGCAGACAACGGCGGCGCGCGAGGTCCGACGCTCGCCGTCACCGCATCGCGTCATTCTGCGCTCGTACGCGATCGCCATCACCGATCCCTACCCCCCGCGACGTCCACTTCAGGTCGGGCTCGCGCGCGGCCTTCGTCTGATCGAGACGGCGGACGGGCGTCGTGACCGGCGCCTCGTGCACGCCGTCGGGCGCGCTCTCCGCCTCGCGCGCGATCTGGATCATCGCGTCGCAGAACTGGTCGAGCGTCTGCTTCGACTCCGTTTCGGTCGGCTCGATCATCAGCGCCTCTTCGACGATCAGCGGGAAGTACGTCGACGGCGCGTAGAAGCCGAGGTCGAGCAGCCGCTTGGCGATGTCCATCGCGGTCACGCCGTGCTTCTTCTGCCGCCGCGCCGAGAGCACGCACTCGTGCATGCACGGCCCCGGGGCCGCGACGTCGTAGTCCTTCTCGAGACGCTTCATGACGTAGTTCGCGTTCAGCACCGCGTTGTCGGATACCGCGCGCAAGCCGTCCGGGCCCATCGTGCGGATATACGTGTACGCGCGCACGAGCATCCCGAAGTTGCCCCAGAACGCCTGCAGCTTGCCGATCGACTTCGGGCGCTTCCAGTCGAGCGCGTACGTGTCGTCCTTCCGCACGACCACCGGCGTCGGGAGGAACGGCTCGAGGTGCGCCTTGATCCCGACCGGCCCCGCCCCCGGTCCGCCGCCGCCGTGCGGCGTCGTGAACGTCTTGTGCAGGTTGAAGTGGCAGACGTCGAAGCCGAGGTCGCCCGGGCGCGTGACGCCGAGGATCGCGTTGAGGTTCGCGCCGTCCATGTAGACCTGCACGCCCTTGGCGTGACACATCCCGGTGATCTCGAGGACGCGCGGCTCGAAGTTCCCCAGCGTGTTGGGGACCGTGATCATGAACGCGGCCACGGTCTCGTCGAGATGGCGCGCGAGGTCGTCGATCTCGACTTCCCCGTTCGCGTTCGACTTCACCTCGATGACTTCGTACCCGGCGAGCGCCGTCGACGCGGGGTTCGTCCCGTGCGCGGAGTCCGGGATCAGGACCTTCGTGCGCTTCTCGCCGCGGGAAGCGTGATAGGCGCGGATCATCAGGACACCGGCCAGCTCGCCCTGCGCGCCCGCCGCCGGCTGCAGCGACACCGCGTCCATGCCGGCGACCTCGGCGAGCATGCGGCCGAGCGCGTGCATGAGCTGGAGCGCGCCCTGGCTCGCCGCCTCCGGCGCGAGCGGATGCAGCGCGATGAAGCCCGGGAGCCGCGCCATGTCCTCGTTGAGCTTCGGGTTGTACTTCATCGTGCACGAGCCGAGCGGATAGAAGTGCGTGTCGACGCCGTAGTTCATCCGCGAGAGCCGCGAGTAGTGACGGACGACGTCGAACTCGGAGACTTCCGGCAGCGCGGCCGGGCTCTGGCGGCGGTACTTCGCCGGCACCGCGTCGCCGCTCGCGGGGACGTCGTTCTCCGGCAGCGCGTAGCCCTGGCGGCCTGGCGACGAGAGCTCGAAGATCAGCTTGTCGTAGGCGGTCGCGCCCTGCTTCGCCATCACGCCACCGCCTTCGTGAGCGCGTCGGCGAACGCGTCGATCTCCGCGCGCGTGCGCTTCTCCGTCACGGCCACCAGCAGGCAGTCGCCGAGTGCCTTGTCGAAGCGCTTGAGCGGCACCCCGGCGAGGATCTTCCGCCTGAGCAGCCTGCCGACGACGCGATCCGGCGACACCGGGAGCTTCAGCGCGAACTCCTTGAAGAACGGCGCGCTGAACCTGAGCGACACGCCGGGGATCTTCGTCAGCCGCTCGGCGGCGTAGTGCGCCTTGGCCGACGCCTGTTCGCCGACCTCCACCAAGCCCTGTTTGCCCATCAACGCGACATAAACAGTCGCCATCAGCGCGCAGAGCGCCACGTTGGTGCAGATGTTCGACGTCGCCTTCGCGCGGCGGATGTGCTGCTCGCGCGTCTGCAGCGTCAGCACGAAGCCGCGCTGGCCGTCCAGATCGACCGTCGCGCCGACGAGGCGGCCCGGCATCCGGCGGACCAGCTCCTTCTTCGCCGCGAACACGCCCAGGCTCGGACCGCCGAACGACATCGGCACGCCGAGGCCCTGGCCTTCGCCCACCACGATGTCGGCGCCGAGACGTCCCGGCGCTTCGAGCACGCCGAGGTTCACGGGATCGGCGACGACCACGAGCAGCGCGCCCGCGGCGTGCGCGATCTCCGCGGCCGCCGCGACGTCCTCCAGGCAGCCGTGGAAGTTCGGCGTCTGGATCACGAGCGCGGCCGTCTTCTTCGCGTCGACGAGCTTCCGCGCGCCGTCGAGATCGATCGTGCCCTCGGGCGCGGCCGCGGTCCGCAGCTTGACGCGCGGCCCGTCGCAGTAGGTCGCGGTGACGTGACGGTACAGCGGGTTCACGCCGGCGGCGAGCACGACCTCGTTCCGCCCCGTCACCGACGCCGCCATCAGCACGGCTTCCGCGAGCGACGACGCGCCGTCGTAGATCGACGCGTTCGCGACGTCCATGCCGGTGAGCCCGGCCATCATCGTCTGGTACTCGTAGATCGTGCGGAGCGTGCCCTGACTCGCCTCGGGCTGGTACGGCGTGTACGCGGTGAAGAACTCGCCGCGCAGGATCATGTGGTTGATCACGCCGGGCACGAAGTGGTCGTACGAGCCGCCGCCGAGGAAGCACGCGTAGCCGTCGACGTCCGCGTTGGCCGCGGCCAGCGCGCGCATCTCGCGGAGGAGGTCGAGCTCGGCCGCCGCCGCCGGCAGATCCAGCGCGCGCGCCAGGCGCGCCTGCGCGGGCACGCGCGCGAGCAGCGCCTCGATCGACGGCGCGCCGATGGTGCCGAGCATTTCCTGCTGCTCGGCGGGAGTGTTCGAGAGATACCGCTGCATCAGTGGCCTTCGCTGAGGAACTGCTCGTACTGCGCTGCGGTGAGCAGCTCGTTCCACTCGTCGGCCTTCGCCGGCGCGATGACGACCATCCAGCCCTTGCCGTACGGGTCCTCGTTCACGGCCTGCGGCGCGTTCGGCAGCTCGGCGTTGACCTCGACGATCTCGCCCGAGAGCGGCGCGAAGAGATCGGACACCGCCTTCACCGATTCGACGACGCCGAAGGACTGCTTGGCCGTCACCTTCGAGCCCACCTTCGGAAGCTCGACGAACACGACGTCGCCGAGCTGCTCCTGCGCGTACGCGGTGATGCCGATGCGGTAGCGCTTGCCCTCCGGCTTGGCCCACTCGTGATCTTTCGTGTATCTGAGCTCGGCGGGAACGTTCGCCACTCCAGTGTCCTCCGCGTTTACTTCTTCACTCGTGATGGATGGAACGGCGTTTTCACGACACGCGCGGACCGTGCCTGTCCGCGAATCTCGACACCGAGCTCCGTGCCGATCGCGCTCGCCGGCGTCTCGACGTACGCCATCGCGATCGACTTCTCGACCGACGGACCGAACGTGCCCGACGTGACCTCGCCGATGCGGCGGCCGTCGCGGACCACCGGATAGCCGTGGCGCGCGACCGAGCGGTCGGCCATTTCCAGTCCGACGAGCTTGCGCTTCGGGCCTTCCGCGCGCACGCGCTCGATCGCCGGCTTGCCGATGAAATCGCCCTTGGCCGGCTTCACGACCCAGCCGAGCCCCGCTTCGAGCGGGTTCGTCGTCTGGTCGATGTCGTTGCCGTAGAGCGCGTAGCGCATCTCGAGGCGCAGCGTGTCGCGCGCGCCGAGGCCGATCGGCCCGACGTCGTGCGCGCGCCCCGCGTCGAGCAGCGCGTCCCAGACGGGCTCGGTGTCGCCCCACGGCAGGTAGAGCTCGAAGCCGTCCTCGCCGGTGTAGCCGGTGCGCGAGATCAGCGTGGGGACGCTCGCGATTTTTCCCCGTGCGAAGTGGTAGTAGGCGATCGCGCGCGCGTCGACGTCGGCGAGGCCGGCGACGAGATCTTCGGCGCGCGGACCCTGCACCGCGATCAGCCCGGTCTCGCCCGAGATGTCGCGCCACCGTGCGCCGGCGCCGTGCGCGGTCACCCACGCCCAGTCCTTGTCGATGTTCGACGCGTTCACCGTGACCATGTAGCGGTCGGCGGCGAGCCTGTAGACGGTGAGATCGTCGACGAGCCCGCCCTCGGGATACGCGAGCAGCGAGTACTGGACCTGGCCGATCTCGAGCGCCGCGACGTCGTTGGTGGTGAGCGTCTGCAGCGCGGCGAGCGCCGCCGGCCCCTCCACCTCGAACTCGCCCATGTGGCTCACGTCGAAGAGCCCGACAGTGGCACGCACGCGCCGATGCTCCTCGATGATTCCACTGTACTGGACGGGCATTTCCCACCCGCCGAACTCGACCATCCGGGCGCCGGCTTTGACGTGGGCCGCGTACAGCGGGGTGCGCTTCAGGGGGGTGTTCACGGGCCCTCAGTATCCTACCCGCGTGCCAGCACCCGCGCGAGCGCGTTGACGAAGCGGTCCACGTCCTCGTCGCCCATCGCGAGCGAGCACGCGCCGAGGCCGCGCTGGCTCAGGATGATCCCCTCGTTCAACAACCCGAGGAACACGCGCATCGGCGCCTCCGGATCCTTGGCCGGCTCGAGCGGTAGTCCGTGAGCGCGCCCGTGACCCAGTGCAGGCAGAAGAGCGAGCCGATGCCCGTGACCTGGCCTTTCCTGCGCGTCGCCTCGAGCAGCCGCGTGACGCCGCCGCGCAGCCGCTCGCCGAGCGCGTCGAGGCGCTCGTAGGCTTCCGGCGTCAGCGCTTGCAGCGTCGCGAGCCCGGCCGCCATCGTCGGCGGGTTCGCGTTGAACGTCCCGCCGTGCCCGATGCGCGCCCCGCCCTTCCGCGGGTCGTAGGCACCCATGATCTCCGAGCGGCCGCCGAACGCGCCGATCGGCAGCCCGCCGCCGATGATCTTGCCGAGCGTCGTGAGATCCGGCGTGACGCCGAACTTCTCCTGCGCGCCGCCGCGGGCGATTCGGAACGAAATCACCTCGTCGAAGATCAGCACGATGTTGTGGCGCGCGGTGACGTCGCGAAGCCTCTCCAGGAATCCCGGCTGCGGCGGCAGGATGCCGCCGATGCCGAGCAGCGGATCGACGAGCACGGCGGCGAGATTCGCCGCCTCCTTCTCGATGATCCGCTCGCACGCGTCGGGATCGTTCCACGGCAGCACGACCACGTGCTTCATCACCGCGGGCGGCACGCCGGCCGACGACGCGATCGCCCTGGGGCTCGTGCGGCTCCCGGACGCCTTCACCGGCGGGCTCACGCTCACGAGCACCCAGTCGTGCGTGCCGTGATACGCGCCCTCGAACTTCGCGATCTTCGCGCGCCCGGTGAACGCGCGCGCGACGCGCACCGCGTTCATGGTGGCCTCGGTGCCGGAGTTCGTGAAGCGCAGCGTCTGCATCGACGGAATCCGCCGCGTGAGCTCCGCCGCGAGCCCGATCTCGCTCTCCGTCGGGCCGGGGAACGAGAGCCCGCGCTCGGCCGCGTTCTGCACGGCCTTGATGACCTCGGGCGGCGCGTGGCCGAGGATCAGGCTCGTGTAGTTGCCGTTGAAGTCGAGCCGGTCGTTGCCGTCGGCGTCCCAGACGTGCGCGCCCTGGCCGCGCTCGATGTAGAACGGATACGGGTCGAAGAAGGTCGTCGTGCGGCTGTTGCCGCCGGGCATGACGGCGGTCGCTTCCTCGTGCAGCGCGCGCGAGCGTCCGGTCTTGCCGATGTACTCGCCCTGCTCTCTGTCCACACTCATACCTTCTCCTCCACTGCCCGTGCCAGCGACGCCGCCTCTTCCCGCGCGAGGCGATGCGCTTCCGCGACGTCGATGGCGCGAAACCTGACGCGCTGCCCCGGCTTCACCTGGCCGATGCGCGCGATGTCGAACGAGCACACCGTGGCGACCTTCGTGTAGCCCCCTGTCGATTGACGATCGACCAGCAGCACGATCGGCTGGCCGTCGCCCGGGACCTGGATGCCGCCGAGCGGGATCCCGTCCGAGATGATGTCGTGTCCCCGCGCGTGCGCGATCTTCGGTCCGCGCAGCCGCGCGCCCATGCGATCCGACTGCGGCAGCATCTCGTACGCGCCGCCGAGCAGCGCCGCGATGCCGTCGTCGGTGAAGCGATCGGCCTGGGGGCCGAGCACGACGCGCAGCTCGGGATCGCCGCTGAAATCGGGCCGCGCTTCGCGCATCACCGCGTGGCGTCGCGGGGCCGCGGCGGGCAGCAGGCGCAACACGTCGTCGCGGCGAACCGCGCGGCCCTCGACGCCGCCGAGACGTCCGCGGATGTACGTCGAGCGCGAGCCGAGCACGACCGGCACGTCGAGGCCGCCGGCGAACGCGACGTAGCCGCGCACGCCGGCGCGCGCGGCGCCGATCTTCACGACGTCGCCCGGCTTCACGTCGATCGCCGCCCATGACGGCGCTTCGCTTCCGTTCACCGTGACCGGCATGTCCGCGCCGGTCACCGCGATCGCGCACGCGGCCTGCATCTCGAAGCGCGGGCCCATCACCGTGCACTCGAGCCCGGCGGCCCCGCCGTCGTTGCCGGCGAGCCGGTTCGCGATGACGAACGCGCGACGATCGACGGGCCCCGACGGCGGAATGCCGTAGCGCAGCTGCCCCGCGCGTCCGCCGTCCTGCACGGTCGTGAGCGGCCCCGCGTCGAGCACTCTAATCACGCTTGACTTCTCCACCGGAGCGGGCGGGCGAGCCCGCGAGCTCATCGAACTCGGCGCGCGAGATCGCGCGGTAGCGCACGCGGTCCCCCGAGCGCAGCAGCACCGGCTCCGACGCGCCCGGGTCGTAGAGCTTGAGCGGCGTGCGGCCGAGCACCCAGAAGCCGCCCGGGCTGTCGAGCGGGTAAATGCAGCACTGCGCTCCGCCGATCGAGACGCTGCCCGGCGGCGTCTTCGTGCGCGGCGTGTCGAGCCGCTTGATGGTGAGCCGCTCCGGAAGATCCATGTACGGCAGCCCGGGCACGAACCCGACGAAGTACACGAGATATTCGAAGCCGGTGTGCAGCCTCACGACCTCGTCGGGGCTCAGCGAGAGACGCTCCGCGGCCTTGACGAGATCGAAGCCGAGCTCCGGGTCCTCGTAGCAGCACGGGATCTCGATGTGGCGCGGCGGCGGCAGCGCCGCGCTCTCGGTCTGCGCGGCGAGCGGCTGCAGCGCGTCGCACAGCGCGTCGTAGCTCGTCGCCGAGGGATCGTAGTAGACGAGCAGCGCGCGATAGCCGGGGACGGTCTCGACGACGCCCGGCACGCCTTTCTGCTGGATCAGGTACTCGAGCGCGCGGACGCGGGTGTTGGTCTCGACGCTGATCTCCTCGGCGAACTCCACCGAGAGCGCGAGATCGCCCGCCGGAACGACTCTCAAAACGCGGCGAGCGAGGAGTTCGGCAGGTCCGTGATGAACATCGAGCCGGGGCTGTGCGTGATCATGAACGGCGGCTTCGACTTCAGGGCGACGGCCTGCGGCGTGACGCCGCACGCCCAGAACACCGGGACGTCGCCGGGATCGAAGTGCTGCGCGTCGCCCCAGCGCGGCCGGGCGATGTCGTCGATGCCGATCGCCTTCGGATCGCCGATGTGGATCGGGGCCCCGTGCGCGTTCGGGAAGCGCGCGCTCGCGGTGACCGCCTTCGAGAGCTGCGCCGCGGGAATCGCCCGCATCGAGACCACCATCGGGCCGTGGAACGCGCCGGCCGGCCGGCACTGGATCGACGTCGGCCACATCGCGACGTTCTTGCCGTGCTTCACGTGCCAGAGGTCGATGCCGGCTTCGAGCAGCGCCCACTCGAACGTGAACGAGCACCCCAGCAGGAACGCGACGAGATCGTCGCGCCAGTACGGCGTCACGTCGGTGACTTCGTCCGCGAGCTCGCCGTCCTTGTAGATGCGATAGCGCGGGATGTCGGTCCTGAGATCGGCGCCGGGCGCGACGCCGACGGGCTCGGGGGAGCCGACGTCGGTGACCTCGATGAGCGGGCACGGGCGCGGGTTGCGCTGGCAGAACAGCAGGAAGTCGTACGCCTGCTCGCGTGGCAGCACCGCGAGATTCGCCTGCACGTAGCCCTCGCCCATTCCCGAGGTGTGCCCGCTGATCTTGCCGCTGCGGACGTCGGCGCGGATCTCGCGTGGATGACGCCGGTCGATCGGCATAGCGCGATTCTACCCCCGCCGCCCGAGCCGCGGCCAGACGTCGGGATTCACCAGCACGTCGGGCTTCTCGCCGCGCAGCACGCGCAGCATCTCGCTCGCGACCTGGGTGGACGTCTGCCGCCGGGCTTCCTGCGTGACGCCGGCCACGTGAGAGGACACGACGACGTTCGGCATGTTGAACAGCGGGTTGTCGAGCGACGTGGGCTCTTCCTCGAACACGTCGATGCCGGCGGCGCCGAGCTGACCGCGCGTCAGCGCCTCGAACAGCGCGCGCTCCTGCTGCACCGGGCCGCGCGACGTGTTGACGTAGATCGCGCCCTTCTTCATGAGGCCGAGCGTCCTGTCGTTGATCATCCCGCGCGTCTCGTCGGTGAGCGGCGTGTGACACGTGAGCACGTCCACCTGCGGCAGCAGCGCTTCGAGGCTCTCGACGGGCTCGGCGCCCCGGCGCCGCACCTCGTCGGCGGGCACGTACTTGTCGTACGCGAGCACCTTCATGCCGATCGCGCCCGCGAACTTCGCCACGCGCCGCCCGACGTGCCCGACGCCGACGATGCCGAGCGTCTTGCCGTGCAGCTCCGTGTTGCCGCCGCCGCGCGCGGCCCAGTCGCCGGCGCGCGTGGCCTTGTCGATCAGCAGCGTGCGCTTCACGCACACGAGCATCAGCATCAACGCGTGCTCGGCGACCGCCTGCGCGTTCGATCCCGGGCCGTGGACGACCGCGACGCCGAGGCGCGTGGCGGCGGGAATGTCGACGATGTCGAGGCCCGCGCCGTGCCGGCCGACCACCTTGAGCTTCGGCAGCGCGCGCATCAGGCTCTCGGTGCAGCGCGGCCACGTGCGGAGCAGGATGCCGTCCGCGTCGGCGGCGACCTTCACGAACGCGGCTTCGTCTTCTTCCATCGTGACGACGACGCGCGCTTCTTTCTCGAGCAGCGCCTTGCCGTCGGGATGGATGGTGCCTCCGAGCACGACGAGGGGACGAGCGTCAGTCATCATGCCGGGATTTTAACGTGTGTTGTCGTCGCCGCCGATGAGCGTGCGCCTGCACGTCCGACTCGCGACTTCCGACGACGCCGACGTGATCTGCCGGATCTACAACCAGGGCATCGAAGATCGCGTGGCGACGCTCGAGACGGAGCCGCGCACGCCGGACGAGCGCCGCGCGTGGATGGCGTCGCGCAGCCCGCGCCATCCGGTGACCGTCGCGACTCCCGAGCGGGCGGGCGAAGCCCGGGAGCCCGCGAGTTCGATTGCCGGCTGGGCGAGTTTCAACGTGTTCAACGCGCGCGAGGCGTATCGCTTCGTCGCCGACATCTCCGTGTACGTGGATCGCGGGTGGCGCGGCAAGGGCGTCGGCAACGTGATGCTCGCGCGCCTCGTGGAGCTCGGGCGCGAGCACGGCTTCCACAAGCTCGTGCTGTCCGCGTTTCCGACGAACACCGGCGGGATGGCGCTCTACGGCAAGCACGGCTTTCGCACGGTCGGCATCTACAAGGAGCAAGGCCAGCTCGACGGCGCGTGGGTCGACACGATCATCATGGAGAAGCTGCTCTAGCCGGGTCGTCATCCGCCGCGGCCGTCTCGCGCGTAGTTTCCGCGGAGCGGGCGAAAACCCACACGGGCGCGACACGCGATCCGCTAGACTGCCCGCTACTCTGATCGCTCGGAGGGCGAACATGCGCCGACTCGTCGCCTCGCTGGCTTCCACCGCTGTCGTCGTCGCGCTCTACGCGGTTCCCTCGACCGCCGGCCCGGACAAGATCGCGTACCCCTCGAACTACAAGAATGGTGTGCTCTACACCACCGTCGATCGCCACGACATCAAGCAGTTCCGCGAGCTGTGGGGCAATCCCGAAGCCGTCGCCGCCATGAAGGCGGGCCGACCGCTGCCGTCGGGCAGCGTGCTCACGCTCGTCCAGTACAAGGCGCAGGTCGACGGCGCCGGCAATCCGATCAAGGGTGCGAACGGCCGGTTCGTGAAGGGCGACCTCGTCGCCTACACCGTCATGGAGAAGCGCACCGGCTGGGGCACCGAGTACCCGCCCGAGCTCCGCAACGGCGAGTGGGAATACGCTGTCTTCGCCGCCGACACCAAGCTCAACGACAAGGCGAACTACAAGAGCTGCTTCGAGTGCCACAAGCCCCATGAAGCGACCGACTTCGTGATCTCACAGAAGAAGCTGGTCGCGGTCGCCCCGGCCAGCAACTTCGGCGCCGTCCCACCGTCCGCCATCGTCGACGTCGAAGGCTTCAAGTTCGGCCCCGCCACGCTTCAGGTCCAGAAAGGCATGCCCGTCCGCTGGACCAACAAAGACGACAGCCCCCACCAGATCACCGTCACCACCGGGCAAGTCACACGCTCGCCCATCATCGCCAAGGGCGAGTCCCACTCCCAGTCCTTCGCCAACGCCGGCGTCTACGACTACAACTGCGCCCTCCATCCCGGCATGAAGGGCAAGATCGAGGTCAAGTAAGCGCTGTCGAAGTCGCTGCACCGTTGGGCGGCGCGGGCTCCGAGCGCCTGCGCCGCCCTGTTCAAACCCGCTTACCGCCGCCGATAAGGGCCCATCTGCGTCGTTGCCTCCTCGCTCCTCCCTGCGACGTGGCCGGGCCACGTCTCAGTCGTCGCTCGTCGGCGCCTCGCATCTGGACCCTTCTCGGCGCCATGGAAGCGCGTTCAAACCGCAGCATCGCTTCGCTCGCTGCTTTACTCCACCGCCACCGGACGCCGAGCGAAGCGATGGCGTGAATCACACGCGCTTACCGGGGCGCCGAGACGGGTCCAGATGCGAGGCGCTGAGGAGGGGCGACTGAGGCGTATTCCTATACGCCGCAGGGAGACCCCGACGAAGCAACGAAGCAGATGGGCCCGTATCGGCGGCCCGTCGCCAACCTAAAGCGCGGTGAGTGCCCCCGCGGCGTCGAAGTCGAGGGCGCGTGGTTCGCCGAGGATGGTGAGGTCTCCGCGCTTGGCGATCTCTGGAAGAAAAGCTTCGGAGACTTCGACCTCGCCGATCATCAGCGTGTTCCTGATACGGAGCACGCGTGCGTGCTCGGGTGGGGTGAGGCCGATGCAGGAGAGCGCGGTCTCGATCGCTTCACGATCGGTCTCGTACGTCGCCGGAATCTTCGCCATGCCGGGCGAGCAGGCGGTGATGCAGTTGATCAGCGTCGGCTTCATGTCGATCTTGTCGACGAGCCGGCGCGTCGTGAAGTCCGCGTTGCCGATGCCCGTCGCATTGCCGTAGCTCTCCTCGGTGATGTCGAGGGCGACGATCCAGACGATCTTCGGATCGTTGGGGAACGGCTCGTGCGGGTTCGTCGGGCGCCCGATCACGTTCGTGTCCATGCCCGAGCCCGAGATGTTCTTGCCGATCTGCTCGACGATCAGCACGTCCATGCTCCGGAACGGCAGCCGCGCCATCCACTCGCGCCCGTCCTTCAGGAGGCGGCGCTCGCCTTCCTCGAGGTTCGCGGCGCTGAACGCCTCGATGTGGCCGGTCTCGTCGTAGCCGTTCTCGACGATGCCGAGCCCGAAGCCGATGCGCGCCTTCTGGAGCATCTCGCGCCCGACGTTCGTGATGACGGTCTCGTAGCCGTGGTTGACGTTGGCGCGGTGGTACTGGATCGCGCCCTTCCACTTCCCGAGGCCGATCGTCATCATCTTGAAGAGGCCGGACTCGATCGAGCCCTTGAAGTCGGTGTGCGGCTTCACGCGGTTCACGACCCCGATCCAGTCGGCTTCGGACGCGAGCTTGTCGAGCCACACCGGGAGGCCGAGCGCCTCGCCGACCTGGACGACGTCCATCGTCGCGCGCACCGGACAGCCCATCGTCGCTTCGGTGATCCCGTAGTGCGCGAGCACGTCCAGCTGGCCGTCCGCGGTGCCGCCGCCGTGGCTGCCCATCGCCGGGAACACGAACGGGCGCGCGCCGAGGTCTTTCAGCCAGCGCACCGCCGCGCCGACGATGGCGTCGATGTTCGCGATGCCCCGGCTCCCCGCCCCGACGGCGACGGTGTCGCCGCGCTTGATCGGCAGGTTCGCCGCGGCGAGCCGCTCGGCGACCGTGCGGGGAATGTCGGCGACGCGCGGCCGGGCGAACGTCTGACGAACACGGACCATCCTGGGCAGCGGCATGCTCCCCTGATACCGGCGGACCCGCCCGAAGTCAAAGGGTTTTTGGCCGAAAGCTGTGGTACAGTCCGCGCCAATGCGCGTACGGCTTCTCGTCGTATTGGTTCTCCTGTGTGGTGGCTGCGCGTGGCTCCGTCCGAGTCCCGAGCCGATCCTTCCCGCGGAAGAGCTTTATCAGATCGGGGAAAAGGAGCTCGGGCGGCGACGGTACGAGGACGCGCGCAAGCAGTTCCGGCGCATCGTCGAGCGGCATCCGAACTCCTCGTACGCGCCGCGCGCCCGCTTCCTCATGGGCGAGGCGTACTACCGCGAGGCGGAGTTCGACAAGGGGATCAAGGAGTTCGAGACCTTCATGGCGTTCTACCCGCGCCACCAGGTCGCCGACCTCGTGCAGTACCGCCTGGCGATGAGCTACTACGACCAGATCAAGCCGATCGAGCAGGACCAGACGCTCGCCGCGAAAGCGCTCGACCAGTTCAAGAAGCTGGTGAAGGACTATCCGGAGAGCCGCTACGCGACCGACGCGCTCGCGAAGATCGACATCTGCCGCGGGCGGCTCGCGCAGAAGGAAGTCTGGATCGCCGCCTACAATCTCAACGCGCAGGGCAACGTCGTCGGCGCCCGGCAGCGTCTCGAGAAGGTGTTGAAGGAGTACAGCCGCACGCTCGTCGTGCCCGAGGCGATGTTCCTCCTCGCCGAGGTGAACTTCAAGGAAGGCCGGACCGACGACGCGATGACGCTGCTCCGCCGGCTCGAGACCGACTACGGCCACACCGATTTCGGCCGCCGCGCGGCGGCGCGTCTCAGAAGCGCTAAGAGGTAGCCCATGCATCAGGTGATCGATTTCCGCTCCGACACGATGACGCTTCCCACGCCGGCGATGCGCGAGGCGATGGCCCGCGCCGAGGTCGGCGACGACGTGTGGGAGGAAGATCCCACCGTCAAGCGCCTCGAGGCGATGGCGGCCGAGCGTATGGGCAAGGACGCGGCGGTGTTCGTCACGTCGGGCACGCAGGGCAACCTCGTGTCGGTCTGCGCGCACACGCACCCCGGGCAGGAGATCGTGCTCGACGCCGACTGCCACATCTTCAACTCGGAGGTCGCCGGCAGCGCGCGGCTGGCCAACGTGCAGACGCGGGCGCTGAAGACCGCCCGCGGGTTCCTGACGCCCGAGCAGGTGCGCGAGTCGCTGCGGCCCGCGAACATCCACCTGCCCCAGACCGGCCTCGTGTGTCTCGAGAACACGCACAACGGGCACGGCGGCACGTGCATGACGCCGGAAGAGACCGCGGCGGTGGCGGCGGTCGCGCACGCGGCGAACGTGCCGGTGCATCTCGACGGCGCGCGCCTCTTCAACGCGGCGGTCGCGCTCAAGCGCCCGGCGTCCGACTTCACGCGCCACGTGGACTCCGTCACCTTCTGCGTCTCGAAGGGGCTGTCCGCGCCCGTCGGGTCGCTGGTGTGCGGCTCGCGCGAGTTCGTCGCACGCGCCCGCCGCTTCCGCAAGATGTTCGGCAGCGGCATGCGCCAGGCCGGCATCATCGCGGCAGCCGGCATCGTCTCGCTGGAGACGATGGTCGATCGCCTCGCCGAGGACCACGTCAACGCGCGCACGCTCGCGGAGGGCATCGCGCGGCTGCCGAAGCTCTCCGTCGATCTCACGAGCGTGCAGACGAACATCGTCCGGTTCCACGTCGAGCGCCCCGGCGGCGCCGAGGAGCTCGTGAAGGGCGCCGCCGCCCGCAACGTCAAGGTCCACGCCGCGAGCCCGACTTCGATCCGCTGTGTCACGCACAAGGACGTCGACGCCGACGACATCACGAAGGCCCTCGAGGTCTTCGGAGACATTACCGCGCGCTGGTGAGCGCCGCGCGCCGGGTGGAGGCTCCATGGCCGAACGACTCCTCGAAGTGAAAGGGCTCAAGACGCACTTCTTCACCGACGAAGGCGTCGTCCGCGCCGTCGACGGCGTGGACTTCCACATCGACAAGGGCGAGACGCTCGGCATCGTCGGCGAGTCCGGCTGCGGCAAGAGCGTGACCGCGCTCTCGATCATGCGGCTGATCCCCCAGCCGCCCGGCCGCATCACCGAGGGCAGCATCATGTACGACGGCAAGAACCTGCTCGACCTCACGCCGGCCCAGATGCGGAAGATCCGCGGCAAAGAGATCTCGATGATCTTCCAGGAGCCCATGACGTCGCTCAACCCCGTGTTCACGGTGGGCGAGCAGATCGCCGAGGCGCTCCGGCTGCACGAAGGCCTCAACCGGCGCGACGCGATGGACAAGACCGTCGAGATGCTCAAGCTCGTGCACATCCCGAACGCGGAGCGCCGCGTGAAGGAGTACCCGCACCAGCTCTCCGGCGGCATGCGGCAGCGCGTGATGATCGCGATGGCGCTCTCGTGCAACCCGAAGCTCCTGATCGCCGACGAGCCGACGACCGCGCTCGACGTGACGATCCAGGCGCAGATCCTCGAGCTGCTCAACGAGCTGAAGTCGAAGCTCGGCATGGCGATCATGCTCATCACCCACGACATGGGCGTCATCGCCGAGACCGCGCAGCGCGTGGTCGTCATGTACGCGGCGAAGGTGGCGGAAGAGGCGCCGGTCGGCGAGCTCTTCAAGGAGCCGCTGCACCCGTACACGCAGGGCCTGCTCCGCTCGATCCCGCGCATCGACCTCGCCGCCACGCAGAAGATCAAGCTCGAGACGATTCCCGGCACGGTCCCGACGCTCCGCGGGGTCGAGAAGCCGGGATGCCGGTTCGCTCCGCGGTGCGCGTTCGCCAAGCCCATGCATTTCGACAACACACCCGAGCTCAAGGAAGTCAGGCCCGGCCACAAGGTCGCCTGCTTCCTCTACTAGAGGGTTGGCCATGGCCGAGCCCCTGCTGCGCGTCAAGAACCTCAAGAAGTACTTCCCCATCCGGGGCGGGCTCTTCTCGCGCGAAGTCGCGCGCGTCCACGCCGTCGACGACGTGAGCTTCGACATGATGCCGGGTGAGACCCTGGGTCTCGTCGGCGAGTCGGGCTGCGGAAAGTCGACGACCGGACGGACGATCCTCCGCCTGATCGAGCCGACGTCGGGCGAGGTGCATTTCCAGGGCAAGAACGTCACCGGGCTCGACAAGCGGTCGCTGCGCGCGCTCCGGAAGGAAATGCAGATCATCTTCCAGGACCCGTACGCGTCGCTGAATCCGCGGATGACGGTCGGGTCGATCATCGGCGAGGCGCTGGTCATCCACAAGCTCGCCAAGTCCCGTCGCGAGCGCGAGGAGCGCGTGGTCGAGCTGCTCGAGACCGTCGGTCTCAACGCCGATCACCTCCGGCGCTATCCGCATGAGTTCTCCGGCGGTCAGCGGCAGCGCATCGGCATCGCGCGGGCGCTCGCGGTGAATCCGAAGCTCATCGTCGCGGACGAGCCGGTGTCCGCGCTCGACGTGTCCGTGCAGGCGCAGGTCGTGAACCTGCTGGAAGACCTGCAGGCGCGCTTCGGCCTCACGTACCTCTTCATCGCGCACGACCTCTCGGTCGTCGAGCACATCTCCACGCGCGTCGCCGTCATGTACCTCGGCAAGATCGTCGAGATCGCGCCGGCGAAGGAGCTCTACTCGAACCCGAAGCACCCCTACACCGAGGCGCTCCTCTCCGCGGTGCCGATCCCGGATCCGACGCTCAAGCGCAAGCGCATCCTGCTCGAAGGCGACGTGCCGAGCCCGATCAACCCGCCGTCGGGTTGCCGCTTCCACACGCGCTGCTCGCTCCGCGTGCCGTCGTGCTCGGAGAACGAGCAGGTGCTGAAGGAAGTCTCCCCGGGCCACTGGGTCGCCTGCCAGGTGCGGACCGGAGTGGCCACCGGTTGAACTTGGGGGGGCTCCGGGCGCCCCCCAAGCCCCCAACGCCTCAGGGCGGACGTGAAGTCCGCCCTCCGGTAATTCGCCTAGCCCGGCGACACGAATGCCTACCATTCAGGCGAACGGCATCGACATCCACTACATCGCGGCCGGCCACGGCACGCCTGTCGTCTTGCTGGCGGGGTTCGGCGGCGATCATCTGTCGTGGGGACTGCAGTTCCCCGCGTTCCGCGCGCGACATCACACGATCGCCGTCGACAACAGAGGGTGCGGACGCAGCAGCGCGCCCGACGCGCCCTACACCCCGGCGATCATGGCCGCGGACGCGCTCGCGGTGCTCGACCACCTCGGGATCGAGGCGGCGCACTTCGTCGGAATCTCGCTCGGCGGGATGATCGCGCAGGAGCTCGCGCTCGCGCATCCGCGGCGCGTGCTCAGCATCCAGCTCCACTCGACCGCCGGACGCGCGGATCCGTACCTGCGCATCCTGCTCGAGACGTGGCGTCAGGTGCGCGCGCAGCTCGGTCGCGAGATGGTGCAGCAGTCGATGGCGCTCTGGCTCTTCGGACGCCGCACGTTCGCCGAGCGTCCGGAGCTGATCGACATGCTGATGCGCCAGGCGACGACGTATCCCTACGCGCCGACCGAAGTCGGCTTTGCCCGCCAGGGCGAAGCCGTGGTGACCTACGACTCGGTCGCGCGGCTCGGCGCGATCTCATGCCCCACGCTCATCACCGCCGGCGAGGACGATCTCCTCGTCCCGCCGCGCTTCGGCCGCGAGCTCGCCGAGCGCATCGCTCACGCCGAGTTCCACCTCGTGCGCGAGGCCGGTCACATGTGGTGCTGGGAGAAGCCCGCCGAGTTCAACGCGCTCGCGCTCGACTTCATCGCGAAGATCGCTCGCTAGACGCCGGTCACTGGTTGTTCCCGATGTTCGTGCCGCCGGTGTACGAAATCACCAGCGCACGCGTGGATCTCTCCTTTCAGTGGTTGTTGCCGACGTCCGTTCCGGCGTCATAGGGATACAGGACATCGATCGTCACGTTGTCGCGGTACACGCCGGTCGACGGCGCCGGGCTCTGCCCTCCGTTGTCGAAGCACCGGATGCCGGAGATCGCGTTCATCATCCGGTTGTTCACGACGATGACGTTGTCGGCGTCGATGATCTGGATGCTGCTGAGCAGGTGTGTGTGGCCCAGGAGATCGTTGCCGATCACGGTGCTGCCGAACGAGTCGGAGATCTGAATGCCGCTCCCGAAGAGATCTCCCGTCACCACCCGACAGCCCCGGACGACCGTGCCCACGTCGCGACGCGGCTGCCGAGATAGTCGGGGGGCCCAGGTTGCTGGTTCTGAAACGCACGCCGTCGAAGAACCCCTTCACGGTGCCGTTCTTGACGGTGATCGTTCAGATCGAGCAGCCGGCTGGCGTCGCCGGCCACGACACGACCGGCGTTGCCATCAGGACGACGAGCACGCCCCGACCATCATCGTCTCCGAATTTCGACCGCTGTCGCCGGCGCCTGACGCCGTCTCTGAGCCCGATGAGAAGGGAAGATCGCGACCGGGCGCGCAGAGGGCAGGATTCGCGCCAGACGACGCGTCGCAGATTTGTCGTGGGTTTGCCGCGCCGAGGCGCGACCAGTGAGCGGCCGAGCAGGGCAGAATGCCGGTCGGTCCGGTCAGCGCCCCCCTGTCAAAGTCGCGAAACGGGGGAACTTCGGGTGGCGGGGATCAGTCCCAGATGTAGCCGCGCGGATTCACCGCCTGGCCTCTGACCAGGATCTCGTAGTGCAGGTGCGGGCCCGAGGACCGGCCGGTGTTGCCGCTGAGACCGAGCTCGACGCCGCGCTCGACGCGCTGGCCCTGGTGGACGTGGATCTTCGAGAGGTGGCCGTAGACGCTGCGGATGTCGTTGCCGTGCTCGAGGATCACCGTGAGCCCGTACTCCGCGTGCGTCCCCGCGTGACTCACCAGACCTCCGGCCGGCGCCTGCACCGGCGTGCCGCGCTCCGCGCGGATGTCCATGCCCGCGTGGAACTCGGGGCTCTTCGTCCAAGGCGAGAGCCGCGTGCCGAACTCGGAATTCACGGGACCGCGCACCGGCCAGCGGGACGGCAGCGCCGCGAGCATCTTCCCCACGCGTGCCATCAGCGAGTCGAGCGCCTTCAGATTCTGGCTCTCCTCCGCGATGCTGTCGGCGAGGCGATTGAGCTCGTCGTGCGGCGTGAGCTTGCCGGGCGCGCGGTCGACCGGAGCGGCCGGACCGCCGATGCCCTTGTCGCGGGCGCCGGGCTTGCTGTCCGGGCCGAACGTGTCGAAGAGCCGCGCGTGGATCTCGCGCCACGCGCCGACCTCGCGGCGCATCTCGGCGATCCTCGCCTGCATGCGGTCCATCTCCGCGCGCTGGTCTTCGACCTGGGAGGCGTACGGGCGCGTGTCGCGGGTGAGCCGGCGGAGATGGAACCAGTCGGCCAGGAGGCTTCCGAACAGCACGCAGGACACCACGACAGCGGCGACGCCGAGCATCACCACGCGCTTGGGGAAGTTGAAGCGAACGACACGGGCGCCGTCGCCACGGACGACGAGAAGGCTGAAATGCTTACGGCGGGTCAAAGCGGCTCCGAGGCCCCCTCTATAGTGGAATGATCGCCGTAAACCTGCGCGGGTTGTAGCACCGGCCCGTGGGGGTGTCAATCGCCGAATGGCTGCCCTGGCAACCCCCGCGTAACTGCTAATATCGCGGGAACGGGAGCCACCTGATGGACGACTTCTATCGAATCAAGCGCCTGCCGCCCTATGTGTTCTCGATCGTCACCGACCTCAAGTCCAAGGCCCGGGCCCGCGGCGAGGACATCATCGACCTCGGCATGGGCAATCCGGACATGGCGACGCCGAAGCACATCGTGGCCAAGCTGGTCCAGGCCGCCCAGAACCCGAAGAACCACCGCTACTCGGCCTCGAAGGGCATCACCCGGCTCCGCAAGGCGATGGTCGCCTGGTATCGGGAGCGCTATCACGTCGAGCTCGATCACGACCACGAGGTCATCGCGACGATCGGCGCCAAGGAGGGCATGGCGCACCTGGCCCTGGCCGTCCTCCAGCCCGGTGACGGGGTGCTGGTCCCGAACCCGACCTATCCGATCCACGCCTACTCGGTCGTCATCGCGGACGGCGACCTGCGCTCGGTGCCGCTGACGCCGGACGGCGACTTCTTCGAGCGGCTCCAGGAGCAGGTGAAGCTCTCGTGGCCCAAGCCGAAGATGCTGGTGCTGTCGTTCCCGCACAACCCGACCACGATCTGCGTGGACCGCGCGTTCTTCGAGCGCGTGGTCGAGTTCGCGCGCGAGCACCGGCTGATGGTCGTCCACGACTTCGCGTACGCCGACTTCGCCTACGACGGCTACCGGCCGCCCTCCTTCCTCGAGGTGCCGGGTGCCAAGGAAGTGGGCGTCGAGATCTTCTCGACCTCGAAGTCGTACAACATGCCGGGCTGGAGGCTCGGGTTCGTGTGCGGCAACCCGCGGATGATCCATGCGCTCGCGCGGATCAAGTCGTACCTCGACTACGGGGCGTTCCAGCCGATCCAGATCGCCGGCATCATCGCGCTCGAGAGCGATCCGAAGGTCGTCGAGGAGATCGTGGAGGTCCACAGAAAGCGCCGCGACGTGCTGGTGAACGGGCTCAACAAGATCGGCTGGAACGTCGAGAAGCCGAAGGGCACGATGTTCGTCTGGGCGCCGATCCCCGACCAGTACAAGGCGCTCGGCTCGCTGGAGTTCTCCAAGCTCTGCATCGAGGAGGCGAAGGTCGCGGTGTCGCCCGGCGTCGGCTTCGGCGAGTACGGCGACGGGTACGTGCGGTTCGCGCTCGTCGAGAACGAGCACCGCATCCGCCAGGCGCTGCGCGGCCTCAAGCGTCTGCACCGCTGAGCCCGGCGGTGCGGCGCGTTCGTCTCGGCCTCCTCGGACTCGGCACCGTCGGCGCGGGCGTCGTGAAGGTGCTCGACGCGCAGCGCGCGACCCTGGAGGAGCGCGCCGGCTGCGAGCTCGAGCTCGGTGGCATCGCCGACCTCGACACCACCACCCCGCGCGAGGGCCTCGACGTCGCCGATCTCAAGAAGCGCGGCCTCTTCAAGTCCGTCGACGACATCGTGCGCGACCCCGAGACGTCGATCGTCGTCGAGCTGATCGGCGGGCTCGAGCCCGCGCGCACGTTCATCCTCAAGGCGCTCGGCGCCGGCAAGCACGTGGTGACCGCGAACAAGGCGCTCCTCGCGCATCACGGCGCCGAGCTCTACGACGAGGCGCGGCGCAACGGCGTGACGCTCGCGTTCGAGGCGGCGGTGGCGGGCGGCATCCCGCTCATCCGCTCGGTGAAGGAAGGCCTCGTCGCCAACCGCATCCTGTCGGTGTTCGGCATCGTGAACGGCACCTGCAACTACATCCTCACCAAGATGACGGACGAGGGCCTCGACTTCGGCATGGTGCTGAAGGAGGCGCAGGCGCACGGCTACGCCGAAGCCGATCCGACGTTCGACATCGAGGGCAACGACTCCGCGCACAAGCTCCAGATCCTGGTGACCCTCGCCTTCCGCACGTTCGTGGACCTGAAAGACATCCACATGGAAGGCATCACGAAGGTGACCGCGCAGGACATCGAGTACGCGCGGGAGCTCGGCTATCGCATCAAGCTCCTCGCGATCGCGAAGGCCGTCGCGGGCGGCGTCGAGGCGCGCGTGCACCCGACGATGATCCCCGCCGACTCGCCGCTCGCCGCGGTGTCCGGCGTCTTCAACGCCGTGTTCATCACCGGGGACATGGTCGGCGACCTGATGTTCTACGGGCGCGGCGCGGGCCAGCTTCCCACCGCCTCGGCCGTGTGGTCGGACATCCTCGAGATCGCGCATCGCATCGCGCACGACATCCGCGCCACCGGGCTCGAGCTGCCGTCGGCGGCGGCGCGTCCGCTGGCGCTGCAGCCGATGGAGGACGTGCGGACCTGCTACTACTTGCGCGTGATGGCGCAGGACAGGCCGGGCGTGCTGTCGCGGATCACCGGGGTGCTCGGCGAGCACGACATCTCGATCGCGTCGATGATCCAGAAGGGCCGCGGCGGCCAGCCGGTGGCGGTCGTGATGATGACGCACGAGGCGCGCGAGCGTGACATGCGGCGCGCGCTCGGCAAGATCGATCGCCTGCCCGACGTCGCGTCGCCGACGACCATGATCCGCGTCGAGGGCGGCCCCGCCTGAAGCAGCTTCGCATCATCATCGGCGTCGCGATCAGCGTCGCCCTCCTCGCGTGGCTGTTCCGCAGCGTCGACGCCCACCAGCTCGGCGAGCAGCTCGCGCACACGAACTGGTGGTGGCTGTCCGGGTCCGCGGCGCTCGGGCTGCTCGCGCTCGTCGTGCGCGCGTGGCGCTGGCGGTACCTGTTCCCGCCGAACAGCCAGCCGCGCGGGCTCGTCCCCGCGATGATGATCGGCTACATGGTCAACAACGTCCTGCCGCTGCGGGCGGGCGAGCTCGTGCGCGTCTACGTCGTCTCGCGGCACTGGGGCGGACGCTTCTGGACCGCGGCCGCCACGCTGATCGTCGAGCGCGTGCTCGACAGCCTCTGCATCGTGCTGCTCCTCGGCGTGCTGCTGTTCTTCGTCGACGTCCCGCGCCAGGTCGAGATCGCCGCGTTCGTGATGCTGGCGATCGACGTGATCGGTGTCTCGGTGCTGGTCGCGATCGCGGTCGCGCCGGGCCGGTGCCGCCGGATCATCGAGCGCGTCGCGGGCCGCTGGCCGGCGCTGCGCGACCGCGCGCTGCGGATCTTCGGGATGTTCCTGAACGGTCTCGACGGAATCCGGACGCCGCGTCATCTCGTGCCGTTGCTCGCCGCGACCGTCACGGTGTGGCTGTGTCCGGCGCTCGCGGCGTGGACGGCGCTGAGGGCGGCGGGACTCCATCTGCCGGCGCTCGCGGGGTGGGTCGTGCTCGCGTTCGTCGGCCTCGGCGTGAGCATCCCGTCGGCGCCCGGCTACTTCGGCGTCTTCCACTTCGCGGCCGTGATGGCCGTGGGCATCTTCGGCGTGCCGGAGACGACCGCGCTCGGCTACGCGATCGTCTTCCACGCGAGCCAGTTCATCCCGGTGACGGTCGCGGGCTGGATCTACCTCATGCGCGAGCAGATGACGCTGGGCGAGGCCGCGCACGCCGGCGCGCCGCCGGCGGCGCCCGCCCCGCCGGGATCGTAGTAGAGTGCGAGAGCCATGGCGCTGATCGTCCAGAAGTACGGCGGGTCGTCCGTCGCGGACGCGGAGAAGATCGTCAACGTCGCCCGCCGCGTCGCCGAGACCGCCGCCGCGTCGAACCAGGTCGTCGTCGTCGTGTCCGCGATGGGCAAGACGACCGACGGGCTCGTCACGCTCGCGGGACAGATCACGCCCGCGGCCGATCCGCGCGAGATGGACATGCTGCTCGCGACCGGCGAGCAGATCACGATCGCGCTGGTCGCGATGGCGCTGCAGCGCGTCGGCGTGAAGGCGCGCTCGTTCACCGGCGCGCAGGCGGGCCTGCGCACGAACAGCGCGCACACGACCGCGCGGATCACGCGCATCGAGCCGTGGCGCGTGCGCCAGGCGCTCGACGCCGGCGAGGTCGCGGTGGTCGCCGGCTTCCAGGGATTGTCGGAAGAGGACGAGATCGCCACGCTCGGCCGCGGCGGCTCCGACCTCACCGGCGTCGCGCTGGCGGCGGCCCTGAAGGCCGACGTGTGCGAGATCTACACGGACGTCGACGGCGTCTACACGGCCGACCCCAACATCGTCCCCGACGCGCGCAAGCTCGACCGCGTGTCGTACGACGAGATGCTCGAGATGGCGAGCCTCGGCGCGAAGGTGCTGCAGAGCCGCTCGGTCGAGTTCGCGAAGAAGTGGGACGTGGCCGTCCACGTGCGCTCCACGTTCAAGCGCGATCCGGGCACGCTCGTGACGAGGGAGGAGAGCGGGATGGAAGAAGTCGTGGTGACGGGCGTCACCCACGATAGGGACCAGGCGAAGATCTCGATCCTTCGCGTGCCCGACCGGCCGGGCATCGCGGGCACGGTGTTCGGCGCGATCGCCGACGCGAACATCGTCGTCGACATGATCGTCCAGAACATCAGCCGCGACGGCTACACCGACATGTCGTTCACGGTGCCGCGCGGCGATTTCCGGCGCGCGGTGGCGACGCTCGAAGGCGTGTCCGCGAAGGTCGGCGCGCAGGGCGTGCTCTCCGACGAGCGCGTGGCGAAGGTCTCGATCGTCGGCGTCGGCATGCGGAGCCACTCCGGCGTCGCCTCGCGGATGTTCGAGACGCTCGCGCGCGAGAGCATCAACATCCAGATGATCTCGACGTCCGAGATCGCCGTGTCCTGCGTCATCGAGGACAAGTACGCCGAGCTCGCCGTGCGCGCGCTCCACGACGCCTTCGAGGTCGGACGCGCGCGCGCCAACGCGGGGTAGCGCGCGGGCCGCCCTGGATGAGTGACCTCACGCTCGAGCCCCTTCGCCAGCCGTTCGCCGCGAGGATCACGCCGCCCGGATCGAAGAGCCTCACGAACCGCGCGCTCGTCCTGGGCGCGCTCGCCGCCGGCCCGTGCGAGATCGCGAACGTCCTGGTCGCCGACGACACCGAGGTCATGCTCGAGGGGCTCCGCCGTCTCGGCTTCGCGCTCCACGTCGACCGCGCCGGGCATGCCGGCGACGGGGCGGGTGCCCTGCGGATCGACGGGCGCGCGGGCACGATTCCCGCCGATCGCGCGGACCTCTTCTGCGGCAACAGCGGCACGACGATCCGCTTTCTGACCGCCGTCTGCGCGCTCGGGCACGGGCGGTACACGCTCGACGGCGTCCCGCGGATGCGTCAGCGGCCGATCGGCGCGCTGACCGCGCGGCTCGCACGGCTCGGCGCGCGGATCACGCACAAGCCGGGTGCCGACGGCTTTCCGCCCGTTCACGTCGAGGCGAACGGCCTGCGCGGCGGGACGATGAGCTACGGGAGCGAGGTCTCGAGCCAGTACCTCTCGGCCGTTCTCATGGTGGCGCCGTACGCGACGACGGGTGTGCGCGTCGACCTCACCGGTCCGCAGACGAGCTGGCCGTACGTCGCGATGACGCTCCAGCTCATGCGGCGCTTCGGCGTGACACCGGAGCTCCACCACGACGCGCCCGGCGGTCAGCCGTCGCGCATCGTCGTCGCGCCGGGCCGCTACGCGCCCACGCGCTACGCCGTCGAGCCCGACGCGAGCAACGCGAGCTACTTTCTCGCGGCCGCCGCCGTCAACCCCGGCGCGAAGGTCACGATCGAAGGGCTCGGCTCGGCGAGCCTCCAGGGCGACGTCGGCTTCGCGGAGCTCCTGCGCCGCATGGGCGCGGACGTCGTGATCGGCGCCGACTTCATCACGGTCACCGGCGCGCCGCGGATCTCGGGCATCGAGGTCGACCTTTCCGGCATGCCGGACATGGCGCAGACGCTGGGCGTGGTCAGCGCGTTCGCGACGGGCCCGAGCACGATCCGAGGACTCCACACGCTGCGCGTGAAGGAAACCGACCGGATCGCCGCGCTGTCGCGCGAGCTGGAGAAGCTCGGCGCGTCCGTCGACGTCGAGGGCGACGCGATCACGATCACGCCCGCGCGCCGCGTGGCGGCGGCGATCGACACCTACGACGACCACCGCATGGCGATGAGCTTCGCCGTCGCCGGCACGCGCGTTCCGGGCATCACCATTCGCGACGTCGAGTGCGTCGGCAAGACGTACCCGCGGTTCTTCGACGATCTGAAGACCGTCACGACGTCCACATAGAGAGGCTTGGGGTCCTGAGTCGCGGGGCCCCATGTACAAGGAGCCAGCCATGGCCACGGGCAAAGCCGCCGTCTTCTACGCCGTGGGCAAGCCGTTCGAGCTGCGCGACGTCGCGCTGCCCGACGTCGAGCCCGACGCCGCGCTCATCAAGGTCTCGCTCGCGAACATCTGCGGCTCGGACCTCCACTTCTGGCGCGGCGACGCGCCGCTGAAGATCTCCGACGACGGATGGATCTACGGCCACGAGATGATGGGCCGCGTCGAGAAGCTCGGCGTGAAGCTGAAGACCGACTCGCTCGGCCGTCCGCTGCGCGAGGGCGATCGCGTCGCGTACACGTACTTCGTCGCGTGCGGCCGATGCCCCTCGTGTCTCAACAACCAGCCCGCCAACTGTCCGAACAAGATCGGGCGTCCGCTCGGGCCGTCGACGTTCCCGCACTTCCACGGCGCGTTCGCGGAGTACTACTACCTGCGGCCCGGCGGTCACGTCTTCAAGGTGCCCGACGAGCTCACCGACGAGATGGTGTCGCCGGTGAACTGCGCGCTCTCACAGGTGCTGTTCGGGCTGCACCAGGCCGGGCTGCGCTTCGGTGGCAGCGTCGTGATCCAGGGCGCCGGCGGCCTCGGCGTGCAGGCGGCGGCGGTGGCCAAGGACATGGGCGCGGCGACGATCATCGTGGTCGACCAGGTGCCGGAGCGGCTCGCGCTGGCGAAGCAGTTCGGCGCGGATCACACGATCAGCCTGAAGGAGATTCCCGAGCGCAAGGACCGCGTGGCGCTCGTGCGCAGGCTGACGGGCGGCTTCGGCGCCGACGTGGCGTGCGACTTCGTCGGCTTCCCGCAGGTGATCCCCGAGGGCATCGAGATGCTCGGCCCGGGCGGGAGCTATCTCGAGATCGGCACGATCAGCCGCGGCGCGAAGGTCGAGCTCGAGCCGGCGCAGCTCGTGTGGGGCGCCAAGCGGATCGTCGGCGTGATCATGTACGACCCGTGGGTGATTCCGCGCGCGCTCGACTTCCTCGTCCGCAATCGCGCGCGGTTCCCGTTCGACAAGCTGATCTCGACCAAGTACCCGCTGGAGAAGATCAACGAGGCGTTCGCCGCGTCCGAGTGGCGCGGCCGTGACGCCGGCTCGATCACGCGCGCCGCGCTGGTGCCCTAGCGCGCTGGGAAAGAGCGGCGCCGGGGACGACGCGCCCCGGGGTGCGACGCTCGAAGGCTCCGCCACAGAGGGAGCTTCGCTCCCTCTTGTCTCCGCACTCGCTCTGCACCCCGGGGCGCGTCGCCCCCGGCGCCGCTCTTCCCCAGCCAGCGTATCCGTTCGTTGGCGTATCGATTTGGCGGCGTATCGGCTTTTGCTCTCTAGCGAAGCCGCACACGCGCGTGGCAGCGTCGTCAGTGATGCTCTACACGCGTCCGCAGCTCGCCGTGCTTCTCGTCGTCGTGCTCGTCGCCGGCATCGGGCTCGGCGTCGGCCGGTGGCGAAGCGCGTATCCGGAGATCGCCGAGCGGCTCGAGCGCTTCGATCGCGTGGTCGAGCCGATGAAGCCCACCGTCGACGAGCTGCCGCTCGCGGAGCCGAGGCGCCGGCCGTCGTCGGTGCCCGCACACCGCGACACGCCCACGACGAGCGCGCCGGCGGCGAAGCACGCGTCGCCCTCGCAGCCGGTCGACATCAACCGCGCGAGTGAAGACGAGCTGCGCGCCCTGCCCGGGGTCGGCGCCGTGCTTGCGTCGCGCATCGTCGAAGCGCGCGAGCGTGACGGGCCCTTCGGGTCGATCGACGATCTGAGGCGCGTCCGCGGTTTCGGGCGCGCGAAGATCGAGAAGCTGGCGGGCGCGATCGCGCTCGGCCCGTGAGCTCGCCTGCCCTCGACGCGCCAGTCGCGGGCGCCGCGATGGCGTGGGCCGCGATGCCGCTCGTCCCGCTGGCGGTGGCGTTCGGCCTCGGGATCGCGACCATGCCCTGGCTTTCAGGGATCGGCGCGTGGACGGTGTGGCTCTGCGCCGGCGCGCTGACGCTGGCCGCGATCTTCATGCGACGGATCACGGTCGCGGCGATCGCGCTCCTCGTCGCCGTGGTCGCGCTCGGCGCGCTGCGCGCGGCGCCGCCGGTGCTGGCGCCGGATCACATCGCGCGCCTAGCACTGCCGCTCCAGGCCGAGGTGACAGGACGCCTCGTGATGTCTCCCACGCCGGCGCCAGGACGCATCCGCGTGCTCCTCGACGTCGAGCAGGTCGACGACGAACGACACAGCGGGCGCCTCCAGCTCACCGCGTACGGCGACCGTGCGCGCGCCGGCGTGCTGCTCGACGCGCGCGGTGGTGACGCGCCGCCCGAGCTCACGGTGGGCCAGCGCGTGCGGATCCGTGCGCGGCTTCAGACGCCGACAGGCTTTCGCAACCCGGGTGGCTTCGACCACGTCGCGCGGCTCGCCCGTGACGGCATTCGCGTCACCGCGTCCGCGCGCGCCGGCGATCTCGTCGTCCTCGATGCGCCGGCGCCGCCGTGGAACGAGCGCGTGCGGCGCCGCGCGGTGGACGCGATCGACGCGGCGCTGCCGCCCGCGTCGGCCGCGCTCCTGGCCGGGCTGCTGCTCGGCGAGCGCCGCGCGCTGCCGCCCGAGATCGACGACGGCTTTCGGCGCGCCGGCGTGTATCACGTGCTCGCGGTCTCGGGCTTCAACGTCGCGCTGATCGCGTCTTCCGTCTTCTTCATCGCCCGCCTGCTCGGGCTCGGGGGTCGCCTCGCGGCGGCAGGCGCGGCGATCGTCGTGCTGGGATTCGGGGCGGTCGTCGGCCCGCAGGCGTCGGTGTTGCGCGCGGTCGTGATGGCGCTGCTGGTCCTCGCGGCCCTCCTCCTCGACCGCGACGCCGCGGTGATCAACAGCCTCGCAGCGGCCGCGCTGCTGATCCTCGTGGTGCGACCGACCGACCTGCTCGAGCCCGGCTTCCAGCTCTCGTTCGCGGCGACGGCGGGGATCGTGCTGGCGCCGCATCCGCGCAACATCGTCCTCGGCGCGCTCACGGTGAGCGCCGCCGCGCAGGCGGCGGTGCTGCCGATCACGCTGTGGCACTTCCACCAGGTGTCGGTGGTCGGACTGCTCGCGAATCTCGCCGTGGTCCCGCTCGCCGCCGTCGCGACGATCGTGGGGCTCGCGGGCGCCGCGCTCGCCTTCGTGTGGAGCGCGGCGGCGCAGCTCGCGTTCGACGCCGTGTGGCCGGCGCTGCTCGCGCTGCGCGCGGTCGTCGCGGTCGCCGCGTCGATGCCGGGCGCGCTGGTGTACTTGCCGTCACCGCCGCCCGCCGCCATCGCGCTCTACACCGGCGCGCTCCTCGCGGGCGTCGTGGCGTGGCGCCTCCACCGCGCGCACGACCGCGCCGGGCACGCGGCGGGCGCAGCCGCGCATGCCGGGGCCTCTTCGGCAGGCGCCGCGCGACGAGTCGGTTCGACCGCGGTCTGCGTCGCCGCCGGCGCGCTGGCGCTCGTCGTCGCCGTCGCGCTCGCCGCGTGGCCCATCCTTCGACCGGCCGACGGCAAGCTGCGCGTCGCCGTCCTCGACGTCGGCCAGGGCGACGCGCTCGTCGTCGAAGGACCGAATCGCGCCGCCGTCGTGATCGACGCCGGGTCCGGGGGCGCCGGTCGCCTCGACGCGGGCGAACGCGTCGTCGCGCCGTATCTGTGGTGGCGCGGCCTGCTGCGCGTGACGGCCACCGTCGTCACGCACGACCACGCGGATCACGCGGGTGGGATGGCGGCGGTTCGCGCACGCTTCGCGGGCGCGGAGACGTGGGCCGCGCGCGATCTCACGACCCCGCGCGCGCTCGGCGGCGCCGCGATGACCGCGCTGCCGCTCGCGCCCGGCGTCGCTCCCAACGAGCGCGCACCGACGGTCAACGAACGCGCGCTCGTGCTTCGCGTCGACTACGGCGCGACGTCGTTCCTGCTCGCGTCCGACATTCCAGGCGCGGTGGAGCGCGCGCTCGCCGTGAGCGGCGCACCGCTGGGAGCCACCGTGCTGAAGGTCGCGCACCACGGCGCGCGCGACGGCAGCACGACGCCGTTCCTGACCGCCGTTCGTCCGACGGTCGCCGCGGTGTCGGTCGGCGCGCGCAACGCGTACCGTCATCCCGACGCGGGCGCCATCGCGCGTCTCGAGTCCACGGGCGCGCGCGTGCTCCGCACGGATCGCGACGGCGCGATCCTCTTCGAGACCGACGGCCGCACGCTCGAGGTGACGACATGGGCCGGCGGACGACGCGAGCGCTGGTGCGTCGACCCGGAAGCGATGTGCTAGAGTCGCCCGCATGGCGCGCGTCAACGACAACTATCTGAAGCTCAAGAGCAGCTATCTCTTCTCGGACATCGCCCGCCGCGTGAAGGCGTTCCAGGACGCGAATCCCGGCGCGAAGCTGATCCGGCTCGGCATCGGCGACGTCACGCAGCCGCTGCCGTCCGCCGTCGTCGCGGCACTCCACGCGGCCGCCGACGAGATGACGCGGAAGGAAAGCTTCCGCGGCTACGGCCCGGAGACGGGCTACGACTTCCTGCTCGAGCTCATCGCCCGGCACGACTACGCCCCGCGCGGCGTGAAGCTCGCGCAGGACGAGATCTTCGTCAGCGACGGCGGCAAGCAGGACTCCGGCAACATCCAGGAGATCTTCGCGTCCGACGCGGTCGTCGCGCTGATGGATCCCGTGTATCCCGTCTACGTCGACTCGAACGTGATGGCGGGACGCTCGGGCGAGAACGACGGCAAGGGGCGTTACGCGGGCTTCGTCTACATGCCGTGCACGGCGGAGAACGGCTTCCGCCCCGCGCTCCCCGACCGCCACGTCGACCTGATCTATCTCTGCTACCCGAACAATCCGACGGGCGCCGTGCTCCGCGCGGACGCGCTGAAGACGTGGGTCGACTACGCGCGCCGCGAGCAGGCCGTCATCCTCTACGACGCCGCGTACGCGTCCTACATCCGCGAGGCCGACGTGCCGCAATCGATCTACGAGGTCGAGGGCGCGCGCGAGTGCGCGATCGAATTCCGGAGCTACTCGAAGACCGCGGGCTTCACCGGCGTGCGCTGCGCGTACACCGTAGTCCCGAAGGAGCTGCAGGGCCGCGGGCCGAACGGCGAGCCGGTCAGCATCAACTCGCTGTGGTTCCGGCGGCAGTCGACGAAGTACAACGCGGCGCCGTACGTGATCCAGCGCGCGGCGGCGGCGGTCTACACGCCCGAAGGCAAGCAGCAGGTCACGGCGCTGATCGACTTCTACATGGAGAACGCGCGGATCATCCGCGAAGGCGTCGAAGCGATCGGTCTCACGGTGTACGGCGGCCGGAACGCGCCGTACATCTGGGTGAAGACGCCGCGCGGCCTCGACTCGTGGGGCTTCTTCGACAAGCTGCTGAACGAGGCGCACATCGTCAGCACGCCGGGTGTGGGCTTCGGCCCGGCGGGCGAAGGCTACCTGCGCCTCACCGCCTTCGGCCAGCGCGATCAGACCGAAGAAGCGGTGGAGCGGATCCGGACGAAGCTCGGTTAGCCGCTACGGCAGCGTGACGGTCGTCCCGTCACCGGACGCCGCCAGCGTGAAGCTGCCGTTCGGCGTCAGGGTGTACATCGCCGCGTAGGACCACGTCGCGGGCGGCGTCGGCACCCCCCCAGGAACGGCCCCACCGTCAGACCGCTCACGTCCGCGACGGTCGTGGTCAGCTCATTCAGGGTCGCCGGGAGCACGCCGAGACGCGCCTGGTATGTCGTGACCGCCGAGGCGACGGCACGCAGATCGGCCTGCGCTTTCGCGAGGCGGGCGCGCGCCTGGACGTTCGCGAAGATCGTGACCGCGAGCGTGGCCAGGATCCCGATGACGGCGACCACCACCATCAGCTCGATCAGCGTGAAGCCGCGATGGTTTCTCAGCCCCGACAATCGTCTCAGCATTGACCACACCGATAGTACATGCACGGGTCCAAGCGGCGGCGCGGACTGGAAAACCAGCGGGTTGCGGGGGGCGGCGCCGCCGGAGAGACATCCCCGGGGGACGCTCTCCGGCAGCCCGCGGTGACAGGCTGACGCGCGATCAGGCCTCGTAGGTGCGCTCGAACTGGGAGCGCAGGCGGTCGAGCTCTTCGGCGTCGAGCCGCATGCCGAGCGAGAGGCCCATCTCGCCCAGGATCGTCTTGATCTCGTTCAGCGACTTCTTGCCGAAGTTCTTGGTCTTGAGCAGCTCCGGCTCGGTCTTCTGCACGAGGTCGGCGATGGTGCGAATGTTGGCCGTCTTGAGGCAGTTCGACGCGCGCACGGAGAGCTCGAGCTCGTCGACGTTCCGGAAGAGGTTCTCGTTCATCTCCGCGCGCGGGCGCGCCTCGTCGGAGACGACTTCTTCTTCCTGGGTGACGGCCTCGGGGAAGTGCATCAGCAGCTCGAAGTGGTCTTCGAGAATCGCCGCCGCCTCGCCCACCGCGGCCTGCGGCGTCACGCTGCCGTCCGTCCACACCTCGAGCGTGAGGCGCTCGCGCGCGCCGGTGGGCTCGACGTGGATGTTGACGCGCTTCACCGGCGAGAAGTCCGCGTCCAGCAGGATCGCGTTGATCGGCAGCGCTTCCGGCTCGCGCTTCTCGGCCGGCACGTACCCGCGGCCGCGCTCGATGCAGACTTCCATCTCGAGGACGCCGTCCTTGTCGAGGCTGGCGAGCAGCACGTCGGGGGTGAGGATCTCGACGTCGGCGTCCGGCTCGAAGTCACCCGCCTTGACGGTGCCGGGGCCCTGGCCGCGCAGGCGCAGGATCTTCGGGCGATTGACGTGGAGCGCGAACACGACCTTGCGGAGGTTCATCATCACGTCGAGCGTGTCTTCGACCACGCCGGGGAGATGGGAGAACTCGTGCAGGACGTTCTCGATCTTGACCCACGTGGGCGCCGCCCCGTGGATGGCCGAGAGGAGCACGCGGCGATAGGCGTTCCCGACCGTCAGGGCGAAGCCGGGCTCGAACTGGCCGATGGTCAGCTTGCCGTACGCGCGTTCCTGGACAGTCCACTCGTGGCTGGTGGGGAGCTGGAGCTCCTGCATGAATGACGACCCCCTTCGGGAATTGCGGGCTGCGGTATCCCGGCCGTTTAGTATACCTCAGTCAGATCATGTGGTTGCGCTTCCTGCTCCTCGTGATGGTGGCCGCGGTCCTCGTCGCCGCCGGCGCGTTCGTCCTGAGCCCGACCGACACGCTCCGGGAGCGGCCGGTCGTCGTCGAGATCCCGCCCCACGCGGGGGCGACCGGGATCGCCTCGCGGCTCAGTGACCAGGGCGCCGTCCGCAGCGGGTGGGCGTTCATCGCCTACACCGGGATCCGGGGCAACCTCCGCCGCCTCAAGCCCGGCGAGTACGAGTTCCCGAAGGACGCGTCGACCGTGACCGTCGCGCGCATGGTCGAGGCCGGGCGCGTGCGCCAGCATCCCGTGCTCCATCCCGAGGGCGCGACGCTGAGCGAGCTCGCGCGCGCGCTCGAAGCCTCGCACCTCGCGCGCGCGGAGGACGTGCTGCGGGTCGCGCGCGACCGCGCGTTCCTCGCCGCGCAGGGCATCGAGGCGCCGAGCGCCGAAGGGTATCCGTTTCCCGACACCTACCAGTTCGTCCGCGGCATGAAGGTCGACGAGATGCTCGGGCGGATGGTGCAGCGCATGAAGACCAAGCTGACGCCGGACGTCGTCGCGCGCGCGCAGGCGCGCGGCCTGAGCGTGCATCAGCTCCTCACGCTCGCGTCGATCGTCGAGCGCGAGGCCGTGGTGAAGGACGAGCAGAAGCTGATCGCGGCGGTGTTCTGGAACCGCCTGCAGATCGACATGCCGCTGCAGGCGGATCCGACCGCGCAGTACGCCGCGGGCAAGGAGCGCGGCCGGCTCACGCGCAGCGATCTCCAGAGCACGAACCTGTACAACACGTACGTGCATCCGGGGCTGCCGCCGGGACCGATCGCGAGCCCCGGCATGGGCGCGATCGAAGCGGTGCTCGACCCCGCGCCCGTGAAGTACCTCTACTTCGTCGCAATCTCCGTTGACGACCGGCGCCACCAGTTCTCCACGACGGCCGAGGAGCACAACGCCGCCGTCGCGCGCTACCGCATGTCCCGCGCCCGCTGAGCCGCGCCGCGCCGGGCCCCCTCGTGCCCCTGGCCTGGCGCCGAAGCGCCCCCGGCGCACGCGTGCTATAACGGCCGGAAATGCGGTCGACAACGCTCGAGGCGAACGTCGCAGGCGTCCGCCCGGTCCCGGCCGTTCCCCTGCTGTACCGCCTGCTGCGCGAGCCTCTCCGCCGCGCGCTCGAGCACCTCTTCGACTTCCACGTCGAGGGCGTCGAGCACCTGCCGGCCGACGGGCCCGTCATCGTCGCCGCGAACCACCACAACTACCTCGACGGCGTCGTCCTCGCGGCCGCGTCCCCGCGGCCGATCGCGTTCCTCGTCATGCCGCGCGTGTGGCGCGCGACCCCGCTGCATCCGGTGCTCCACCGCCACATCGGCTCGATTCCGCTGAACCTGTCGCGCCCCGACGTCGGCGCGTTGCGCCGCGCCCTCGGCGTGCTGACGGACGGACACGCCGTCGGCATCTTTCCCGAAGGCCCCTTCAGCGTGCGGGGTCGTCTGGAAGCAGGCCTGCCCGGCGTCGGCCTCCTCGCGCTCCGCTCGGGCGCGCCCGTGATTCCCGTCGGCATTCGCGGGACGTACGCGGCGCTCGTCGGGCGGCGCGCGTACGTGCCGAGACGCCATCCGCTCGCGGTGCGATTCGGAGCGCCGCGGCGATTCGCACCCGCCGGCGGCCGGGCGGCGCGCGCCTGCGCGACCCAGCGGATCATGGACGACATCGCCGCGCTCCTATGACGACGGCCAAGACCTGGGGCGGACGCTTCAGCCGTGGCGCCGATCCCACCGCCGAGAAGTTCACCGGCTCGCTCGCGTTCGATCAGCGGCTGTGGCCGCAGGACATCGCCGGCAGCATGGCGTGGGCGCGCGCGCTGGCGCGCGCGCGCGTGATCACCGACCCCGAGCGCGACGCGATCCTCGACGGCCTCGCCCGCGTGCGGCACGAGCTCGAGACCGGCGCGTTCACGCTGCGCCCCGAGCTCGAGGACATCCACACGAACGTCGAGCGCCGGCTCATCGAGCTCGTCGGTCCGGTCGGCGGCAAGCTCCACACCGGCCGCTCGCGCAACGACCAGATCGCCCTCGACGAGCGCCTCTACCTGCAGGAGATCCTCGCCTCCACGCGCGAGGGCCTCCGCGCCGCGCAGCGTGCGCTGGTCGATCGGGCATCCGAAGGGCTCGACGTGCCGATGCCCGGCTACACCCACCTGCAGCGCGCGCAGCCGGTCCTGCTCGCGCACCACCTGCTCGCGTACGTCTTCATGCTCGAGCGCGACCGCCAGCGCCTCGCCGACTGCGCGGCCCGCAACGAGGTCATGCCGCTCGGCGCGGCGGCGCTCGCCGGCACCGCGTTTCCGATCGATCGCGAGGCGCTCGCCCGCGATCTCGGCTTTCACGCGGTCAGCGCGAACAGCCTCGACGCGGTGAGCGACCGCGATCACGTCATCGAGTTCCTCGCCGCCGCGGCGGTGATCGGCATGCACTTCTCGCGGCTCGCGGGCGATCTCACGCTGTGGGCGACGGCGGAGTTCGGCTTCGTGGAGTTCTCCGACGCGTTCGCGACGGGCTCGTCGATCATGCCGCAGAAGAAGAATCCCGACGTGGCCGAGCTGATCCGCGGCAAGAGCGGCCGGCTCTACGGCAACCTCGTCGCCGTGCTCACGGCGATGAAGGGCCTGCCGCTCACCTACAACTCGGACATGCAGGAAGACAAGGAAGCGTGGTTCGACTCCGTCGACACGCTCGACGCGATCCTCGCCGTGCTGCCGCCGATGCTGGCGAGCCTCACGTTCCGCGCGGACCGCATGCGCCGCGCCGCCGGTGAGCACTACGCGACCGCGACCGATCTCGCCGATTACCTCGTGAAGAAGGGGGTGCCGTTCCGCGAGGCGCACGAGATCGTCGGGCGCGTCGTGCGGCACGCGATCGACCGGGGCAAGGAGCTCGACGCGCTCACGCTCGACGAGCTGCGCGGCTTCTCTCCGCTGATCGAGGGCGACATCCACGCGGCCCTCTCCGTCGAGGCCTCGCTCGCCGCGCGCAACGTCGCCGGCGGCACCGCGCCCGAGGCCGTGCGCGTGGCACTCGCCGACGCGCGCCGCCTCGTCGGCGAGTGACCGTTTGACGCCGATGGAGCGTGGCGGCGCGACCTTCATCGCCGCCTGCCTGCTGCTTTCCGGGTTGTCCGCGTGCGGCCGCGTCGGCCCGCCCCTGCCGCCCGAGCGCGTGGCGCCGGCGCCGGTCTCGGATCTCGGCGCGGTGGTGATCGACCGCGGGGTCGAGCTCCGCTGGACGCTGCCCAACCGGCGTGCCGACGGGAAGCGGCTGCAGGACCTCGCGATCGTTCACGTGTTCCGCGCCGACGACGACGGCACGGGCGATCCCAAACCGGCGCTTCTCGCGCGCGGCCAGGTCGCCGGCTACGCGGAAATCGCGGCGATCCGGCTCGCCGACCCGGCCCCGGCTGTGCACGCCGGCAATCAGCTGACGTTCGTCGACACGACCGCGTCGGCGACGAACCGCCGCTACAGCTACGTGGTGCTGGCCGAAGACGCGCGCCTGCACGTCAGCGCGCCGTCCGAGCGCCTGAGCGTCGTGCGGATCGCGGCGCCGGCGGCGCCGACCGGGCTCCGCACGACCCCCGGCGATCGGGAGGTGCGCCTGGAGTGGAAGCCAGCCACGCAGCTCGCCGACGGCACGCCGGCCGAGGAGCGCTTCGTCTATCAGATCCTGCGCGCGCCCGGCCCTGACGCGGAGCTCGACATCGTCACGCAGACCGCGCCCGGCGCGTCGAGCTTCGTCGACCGCGGCGTCGAGAACGAGCGGCCCTACCTCTACGCCGTTCGCACGCTCCGCATCGCGCGCGGGGCGACGGCGCGCAGCGAGACGTCCGAGCGTGCGACCGCGACGGCGGTCGACAGCACACCGCCGGCGCCGCCGACGGAGGTCGTCGCCGTCCCGTCGACCGGCACCGTGCGTCTCGTGTGGATGGCGAGCCCGGACCGCGACGTGAGCCGCTACATCGTCTATCGCGGGCGCGACGACGGGCCGCTGGAGCGCGTCGGATCGACGCAGGCGCCCGGCACCACGTTCACCGACCGCGACGTGCCGGCCGGCCGCTGGCGGTACGCGGTCTCGGCGCAGGACACCTCCTCGCGCGCGAACGAAAGCCCGCGGTCCGCCGAGGTGAGTGTCGCCGTCCCATGACGTATAATCTTTCGAAATTCCCTCGGGGAGACGAGACCATGAAAGCGACCTTCCAGGGCTCGATCGTCGCGATGGTGACCCCCTTCCGCAACGGCAGGATCGACGAGTCCAAGGTCAAGGAGCTCGTGGATCTCCACGTGAAGAGCGGCACCGACGCGATCGTCCCGTGCGGGACGACCGGCGAGTCGCCGACGCTGAGCCACGACGAGCACCACCACATGGTGGAGATGACGATCGCGGCGGCGGCGGGACGCATCCCGATCGTCGCGGGCACCGGCTCCAACTCCACGAGCGAGGCGATCGCGCTCACGAAGCACGCGGAGAAGGCGGGCGCGCAGGGAGCCCTGGTCGTCAACCCGTACTACAACAAGCCCACGCAGGAAGGCCTCTACCGGCACTTCCGCGCGGTCGCCGACGAGACGGCGCTGCCGATCCTCGTCTACAACATCCAGGGCCGGACGGCGGTCAACATCGAGACGCCGACGATGAAGCGGCTCGCGCGCGACTGCAAGAACATCGTCGGCGTGAAGGAAGCCTCGGGCTCGCTCGACCAGATGAGCCAGGTGATCCTCGCGTGCGGGCCGGACTTCGCGGTGATCTCCGGCGACGACAACATCACGCTGCCGCTGCTCGCGATCGGCGGCAAGGGCGTGATCTCGGTCATCGCGAACATCGTGCCGCGCGAGACGTCGGAGATGGTGCACGCGGCGCTCGACGGCGACTGGAAGCGCGCGCGCGACCTCCACTACAAGCTCTTCCCGCTGGCGCGCGCGGCGTTCCTCGAGACGAATCCGATTCCCATCAAGGAAGCGATGGCGATGGCGGGGATGCTCGAGCCGGAGTTCCGCCTGCCGATGTGCCGGATGGGCGACGCCAACCGCGAGAAGCTGCGCGGGATCCTCGCGGCGTACGGGATCACAATTGACGGCCACGGGCCGTCAAGGTCCTTCGTGAAGTAGTCACGCCATGACCGACGTCGTCGTCGCCGGCGCGGCGGGCCGGATGGGCGCGCGCATCGTCGCGTGCCTGCAGGGCGACGCCGACCTCAAGGTCGCCGCGGCCGTCGAGGCCGTGGGCCACGCGGCGCTCGGCGCCGACGCCGGCGAGATCGCGGGCGTCGGCCGCCTCGGCGTGCCCATCACCTCCGACGCGCGCGCGGCGATCGCGAAGGACCGCATCCTCATCGAGTTTTCGATTCCCGAGGCGACGCTCGCGCACCTGGAGCTGGTCGCATCCGCGGGCGGGCGCGCGGTGATCGGGACGACCGGCTTCACGCCCGCGCAACGCGAGCGCATCGCGGAGCTCGGCAAGCGCGCCGCGATCATGATGGCGCCGAACATGTCGGTCGCCGTCAACGTCGCCTACCAGGCGCTGGCGCTCGTCGCGAAAGCGCTGGGCGACGACTACGACGTCGAGATCACCGAGATCCACCATCGGTTCAAGAAGGACGCGCCGAGCGGCACCGCGCTGCGGATGGCGGAGGTGGTGGCCGACGCGCTCGGCCGCGATCTCGGCAAGGTCGGCGTGTACGGCCGCCAGGGCATGACGGGCGAGCGCACGCCGAAGGAGATCGGGGTGATGTCGCTGCGCTCGGGCGACGTGGTCGGCGAGCACACGGTGTCGTTCGGCACACTCGGCGAGCGTCTCGAGCTCACGCACCGCGCGCACAGCCGCGACACGTTCGCGCGGGGCGCGCTCCGCGCCGCGCGGTGGATCGCGGGCCGCGGGCCGGGGCTCTATTCCATGCAGGACGTGCTCGGCCTCTGATCACGCCGGCGGTGGACAAGCTCACCCTCGACGACGTGCGATTCTTCGGCCGCCACGGGGTGACGAAGGCCGAGGAATCCGTGGGCGCGTGGTTCTCGGTCGACGTCGCGCTCAGCGTCGACCTCACGGCCGCGTCGATCTCCGACGATCTCGGCGCGGCGATCGACTACGGCGCGGTCGCGAAGCGGGTCGTCGAGATCGGCACGGGGCCGCGCGTGAACCTGATCGAGCGGCTCGCGGGGCTGATCGCGGACGCGCTGCTGCGCGAGTTTCCCGCGAAGGAAGTGTGCGTGCGTGTCCGGAAGATGACGGCGCCGCTCGACGGCCTCGTCGGCACGCCGGGCGTCGAGCTGATACGGAGGCGGTAGTGGAGCGCGTGTACCTCGGGCTCGGGTCGAACGTGGGCGATCGCGTCGCGATGCTGCGCTCGGCGGTCCAGCGGCTGCGCGAGAGCGGCGAGATCCGTGTCGTGTCCGCGTCCCGTCTCTACGAGACCGAGCCCTGGGAAACGGAAACCGGCCGCACGACCGGCGAGCGCACGTGGCATCTCAACTGCGTGATCGCGGTGGAGACCGAGCTCGCGCCGCGTGCGCTGCTCGATCGGCTGCACGCCGTCGAGAACGCGCTCGGTCGCGCGCGCGCCGGCGGCACGCCGGAGGCGCAGCGCTTCAATCCGCGCACCGTCGACATCGACATCCTGTTCTACGGCGAGCGCGTGATCAGCGTGCCCGACGAGCTTCACGTCCCGCACCTGCTGCTCCACGAGCGCGCGTTCGTGCTGCGCCCGCTGGCCGAGATCGCGCCGGAGCTGCGGCATCCGACCGTGTATCGCACCGTGCGCGAGATGCTCGCCGAGGTCGAGGACGATCACGTGGTGGAAGCGGCCGACTATCCCGCGGAGTGGCTGCGCGACTGATGGGCGCCGATCCGGATTTCGAGCGCGACGCGCTGGCCCATCTCGATGCGCTCTACAACTTCGCGCTCTATCTGACCCGCAGCGCGGCCGAGGCCGACGACCTCGTGCAGGAGACCTACCGGCGCGCGCTCCGGTTCTCGCACCGCTTCCGGCCGGGAACCCACCTCCGGGCCTGGCTGTTTCAAATTCTGAGGAACACGTTTTTCACGTTCTACCGTATCCGCGACCGCGAGGCCGCGGTGGCCGAGGATGGCGTTCCGGACTGGGACGTGCCCATGTTCCATGACGCGCCGGACGACGACGGCCGGGCCACCGAGACGCACATGGACCTCGAGCGAGCGATGCGAAGACTGCCGGAGGAGTTCCGGACGGTGCTGTTGCTGGCCGAGGTCGAAGGTTTGCCGCTCGAAGAAGTGGCCCGGGTGATGTCGTGCCCGGTCGGGACGGTCAAGTCGAGGATCTTCCGGGCCAAAGAGCGCCTCCGCGGCATCCTCCGGGACTACGACACGAAATGACCGGACGCTACGACGACCTTTCGGACGAAGAGCTGGGCCGCCGCCTCGTGAGCGAGCTGCCGCGCCACGCGGCGCCGCCGCATCTGGCGAGGGCGATCCGCGCCGCGATCCCGGCGCGCGCGCCACGCCTGCCGTGGCTCGCGCCGACCGTGGCCGCGCTCGCCACCGCGCTGGTCCTCGCGCTGTTCTTCGTGCCGGTGCTTCCACGCATCGTGCCGGCCGATCCCACGGAGCGTCTCGTGCGCGCGGTGGTGAGCGAGCACACGCGCGTGGTGATGTGGGGCGCGCGACGGGCCGGCGAGGTGGCGCCCGCGTCGCTGCCGGAGCTCACGCGCGAGACCGGCGTCGCGCTCGCGCGCACGCTCGCCGGCGACGACCAGCTCACGCTGGTGGGCGCCGAGCCGATCTACGTCGATCGCCGCCGCGGGATCGCGATCCACTATCGCGATGCCGACGGCCACCTCGTGAGCTATATCGCGGTGCCGGCCACCGTCACGATCAACGATCGCGACCGCGTGCAGATCGACCGGTGGCGTCCCGCGCTCCTGCGCGACAGCGGCTTCGCGACGTGGCTCTGGCGCCAGGGCGAGGTCGCGTGCCTGATCGTGTCCGATCGCGTCTCCGAGAGCGAGATGGACACGTTCAAGGACTACTTCAAGCGCCTCCGCGTCGCGACCGAGCCGCTGCCCGCGTATTAGTTTCGGAGGGGAACTGCGTTCCCCTCCGACGGTCGTCGCACGCCTCACGGCGTGCTCCTTCCTGCCTCCCCGGCGGAAAGATTGCGCCGGCAAAGCCGGCGCTCGAACCCCGCTGCCACCGGCGACTCAGCATTCGGAGATTGCCGTTGCCTCGCTGCCTTGCGGCGGCTATGGTTTAGCCCACACACTATGGGTGTCGTCGACGGCGGGCACTGTTTCCGTGGACGTCCCCGGAAACACCGCGAGCCGATGCGATATATCCCGGCAGGGTGTACAACGCTCCCACGGCCAAAGCACTGCGGACAAGGTAGTTGGGGGTCGGTTATCGGCATGCCGCGTCGAGATACACCGACCGATACCGTCGAAATGTATGGTTCTAGAGGCGTACAGGGTCGATATGGCCATAGACCGTAAGGTTCAGACTGGTTACGTGTTGGGTGCTTTGGTCCTGATCGCTCTCGTCGGCGCCTGCTTCCGAATCGGTACATCCTACTGGCTCAACATTCTGCTCCTTTTGTTCGGCGCTCTACTTGGGTGGGTGACTGGCATTCTCGCGACTCCTCTGGGTTCGGCAGAGCAGTCGCAGTTCTCGACCTACGCCGCGGCAATTTCGACGTTCATCTCGGGCTTCCTTGTCGCTAAGCTCGACAAACTGTTCGAGCTAAGCGTCACGAAGGAGGCATTGACGGAGGTCCTACTGGGAAGAGCGTTGATCTTTGCGAGCGCCTTCCTCTTGGGGGCGCTCTTCACGTTTATTGGCCGTCGATATGTGCGATGACCACACCTAACTTCCGGCTGCACCGGACCGAGAACCTGCGCGATACTACGCCGCGGAATATCGCTTCGAGCTCATCGCCGGCGCCTGGCACGTCCTCCACCCGCGAGAAGCCGGCGGAGGTCACCCGGCTCGTCCTCGACTGGCTGGGGAAGCCCTCTAGGGCGTCTCGTTCGCGACGATCTGGTCGGGAGACTGGCGCTTGCGGAGGAGACGGAGTGAGCCGTCCGGCTCCAGCATCACCTCGGGGGCCTGCGGGTACGAGTTGTAGTTGATCATCGCCATGCCCGCGCAGTACGCGCCCGAGCCGCCAACGATCACCAGGTCGCCGATCTCGGGACGCGTCACCGAACGGGGGCCGAGCGCTTCAGGGTCGCCGGGCGCCGGCGTGAGGATGTCGCCCGACTCGCAGCACGGGCCCACGAACACCACGTCGGCTGACGGACGGTTCTCGGCGAGCACGTGGATCGGGTGCTGCGCGCCGTACATCGCGGGGCGCGCGACCTCGGGCATGCCGGTGTCGAGCTTCGCGAACAGATAGCCGTCGCGGCCGGTGTCGACGACGTCCACGCACGTCGCCACCACGGCGCCCGACTCCGCGACGAGCAGCGTGCCCGGCTCGATCTCGAGGTGCAGCGCGCGCCCGTCGCGCTCCTTGAACGCTTCGAGCTCCGTGCGCACGTGCCAGGCGACTTCCTCGAGATTGACGGATTCCTCGTTCGGCATCCGCCCGACCTTCAGTCCGCCGCCGAGGTTCACGGTCTTCACGTCCGGCATGCGTCCCACGAGATCGAGCGTCATGCGGGCGACGCGCTTCCAGATCTCGGGATCCGTGCCCGAGCCGATGTGCGAGTGCAGCGTGCGGATCGTCAGCTTGTAGCGCGCCGCGATCGCCTTCACCTGGTCGAGGTACTCGTGCCAGATGCCGAAGCTCGACGCGGGACCGCCCGTGTTCGTGCGCTTCGTCGAGCCGCTGCCGAGCCCGGGATTCATGCGGACCGCGATGGCATGGCCGGGCGCGGCCTCGCCGAACAGCTCCATCTGATGGAGCGAGCACGCGTTGAGCAGCACCCCGCGCGCGACGTGCTCCTTCACCCGGCGCGACGGCATCTGCGACGTGAGCTGGATCTGCGACGGCGCGAAGCCGGCCGCGATCGCGCGCTCCACTTCCCAGTCGCTCGACGCGTCGATGTGCAGGCCGAGATCGCGGAAGAGCGTGAGGATGCCGCGGCTCGGGTTCGCCTTCATCGCGTAGCGCAGCGTGAAGCCGTACGGCGCGGCGAACGCGAGCGCGCGCCGGGCCGTGGCCTCGAGCCGCGCGCGGTCGTAGACGTAGCACGGCGTCCCGAAGCGCTCGCGCACTTCGGCGGCTTTCTCGGCGCTCAGGAACGGAGCATGACGCGCGGTCACTGATCGGGCCTCCTCAGGCGCTCGACGCCCTCTCGGGCATCGGACGGGATGCCGTCGAGCATACTCGATCCCATGACGAACGTCGCGATGAGCAGGACTTCCGAGTCGCCGAAGTTGTGCTCCGTCAAACCGGCGACGAGGAACGCGGCGACGGACGCGACGGCGCCGGTCACCAGCGCGCGCGCTCCGGAATCCTCCGGCAATCGGCGCGCGAGCCGCACCGCCCGCACGAAGTACGCGGCAAAGAGCGCGAGCCACGCCGCGAGCCCGAAGATGCCGCGCTCGACCAGGATCTGGATCGGGCTGTTGTGCAGGTGGCCGCGCGACTTGTTCGTCACCTCGGGCGCGGCATAGCGCGGATAGACGCGCTTCACCTGCCCGGGGCCGACGCCCAGCCAGAGATGATCGCGCGCCATCGCGGCGCCGCTCCGCCACATCAGCACGCGCTCGGACGACGTCGGGTCGTTCGGATCGGCGATGCTGCGCACGCGCGTCCTCACGCCGGGCAGCAGCAGCAGCGCGACCGCGAGCGCGACGAGCCCGCCGAAGACGGCCGTGCGCCCGCGCCGCAGCGTGCCGCCGAGCACCACCAGGCCGGCCGCGAATCCGAGCCACGCGCCGCGGACGTACGTCAGCGCGAACGCGACGAGCGAGAGGAGCCACGCGAGCGGCGCCCACCGCGGACGGCCGCGCGACCAGAGCAGCACGGGAAGCGTGGCGAGCAGCACGATGTCCAGGACTCCGCCGAGCGTCATGTAGATGCTGTAGAAGCCGCGCGCGCGATGGCACTTCGTGCCGAGCTTCGTGAGCCACGGAAGGATCGGTCCCAGCCACGGAGCCGCGTCGCCGACTCGCCGCGCCCATCCCGGCCACTCCGCGCAATAGGTCACCTGCCCGATGCCGACGGCCGCGCCGACGGACACCGCGGTGAGAACCGCTAGGAGCGCGTGGCGCGCGGCGCGCGCGTCCGGCAGCGCGTCGCGCACGATCCAGACGCTCGCGAGCAGCAGCAGGCTCCGGGACGAGATCAGGCTGTCGGCAGGTAACGCGGAGTGCAGCGCGGCGGCGACCGTCACGACGCCGAAGGCGGCGATCGGTACGGCGAGCGGCCATCCCGGGCGCGCCCGGCCGCGCGCGAGGCGCCACAGCCAGCGAATCGCCAGGAGGAGGAGCGCGGTCTCGGCGAGCGTGATGGAGACACCGAGCCCGACAACGTAGGCGCCGACGAGGACGCGCCGGACTCGTTCGTCGAGCTCAGTAGGCGTTCGTGAATCCCCGGTAGAGCGTCTGGATCAGGATCTTCACGTCCAGGAAGAGCGACCAGCGCTCGATGTAGTAGAGGTCGTACTCGATCCGCTTTTCGAGCGAGGTGTCGCCGCGCCAGCCGTTCACCTGCGCCCAGCCGGTCATGCCGGCCTTCACCTTGTGGCGCAGCATGTAGCCGGGGATCCGCCGGCGGAAGTCCTCGACGAAGACCGGGCGCTCGGGCCGCGGGCCCACGAGGCTCATCTCGCCGCGCAGCACGTTGATGAGCTGCGGCAGCTCGTCGAAATTGAAGCGGCGGAGCAGCGTGCCGACCGGCGTGCGGCGATCGTCGTCGGGACGCGCCCACACGGGCCCGGTCGCCGCCTCGGCGTCGACACGCATCGTCCGGAACTTCAGCAGCGGAAAGCGCCGCCCGTCGAGCCCCATGCGCTCCTGGCGCAGCAGAATCGGTCCGGGCGACGTGAGGCGCACCGCGAGCGCGATGCCCAGCATCACCGGTGTCGCGACGAGCAGACACACGCCGCCGACGACGACGTCAAACGCCCGCTTGAGCACGCGATTCCATCCGTAGAGCGGCGACTCGCGCAGGTGGATGAACGGAATCGCCTCGAACTCCTCGATGCCTCCGCGCAGCGACGCGAGCCCGTAGACGTCGGGGACGAGGTGGATCGTCACGGGATCGTCGCCGATGTCGGCGAGGATGCCGGCGAGCCGCCCGTGCTCGGTATGCGGCAGCGCGACGAACACCACGTCGACGGGATGGCGGTCGAGGATCGCGCGCACGTCCTCGAATCCACCGAGCCACGGGCCGCGCCCGCCGTGCTCGAAGTCCTTCTCCCCAAGGATGCCGACGACCTGGATGCCGAGATCGACGCGGCGCGCGAGCATCGCCACCACGTCGGCGGCCGGACGCCCGCCGCCGACGACGACGGCGCGGCGGACGTTGTAGCCGCGGCGGCGCGCGACGCGCAGCCCCTCGCGGAACGCCGCGCGCAGCAGGCTCGCGCCGGCGATCGACAGCACCCAGAAGTAGACGATCACCACGCGCGAGTACTCGACGTCGTGAAACGCGAACTGCATCACCGCGACGAGGACCAGCACGCCGAGCGTGGACGCCTTCGCGATGTCGACCCACTCGGAGACGTGCGAGCCGATCCGGCGCGGGCGGTAGAGGTCGAACCAGTGGAAGGCGGCGACCCACACGACGAGAATCGGCACCACCTGCAGCGCGTAGTCGCGCAAGGGCGGCACGTCGGGCGTGCGCATCGCCGGGCCGACGACGTAGAAGCGGAGCGCGTACGCGAGGAACCACGACGCGCCGACGACCGCGAGGTCGGCCGCGAGCATGAGCTGCTCGAACAGCCGGGAGTGCGCCTTCAGCACGCGAGCGCCCGCTCCAGGTAGGCGGCGATGCGGTCGCGAAAGAGCGGCCGATCGAACGTCTCGGCGTGCGCCCGCAACGCCTTCGGCTCGAAGCGTGCCTCGTTCGCCTCGAGCGTTCTCATCGCCTCCACGAGCGCGTCGACGGTCTGCTCGTGGAAGAACACGCCGGTCGGCGCGGCGTCGCCACCACTTCCGAGGCCGACGACCGTCTCGGTCGCGCCGCCGGCGCCGTACGCGGCGACCGGGCGGCCCGCGGCCATCGCCTCGAGCGGCACGATGCCGAAATCCTCGAGCGGCGGAAACAGGACGGCGCGACACCGCGCGTAGAGCTCGGCGATCTCCGCGTCGCTGCGCCATCCGAGAAACTCGACGGTCGGCCCCGCGGCCGCGGCGAGCCGCGGCGCTTCCGGTCCGCTGCCGACGACGAGCAGGCGGCGTCCGAGACGCGTCGCCGCGGCGACCGCGAGATCGACGCGCTTGTACGGAACGAGCGCGGAGACGACGAGGTAGTAGTCCGCCGGATCGTCGGCGGCCATCGCGTAGCGCGCGGCGTCGACCGGCGGATGAATGACATCGGCGTCGCGACCCCACACCCGCCGGATGCGGTTGGCGACGAAGCGCGAGATCGCGACGAGACGATCGGGGCGCGCGCTCGTGCGCCGGTCCCACCGGCGCAGCGCGGCGGCGATCGGCGGCATGACGAGCCGCGCCGCCCGGGGCGCGCGCGCGCCGAAGTAGTCGTCGTAGAGGTCCCACACGTAGCGCATCGGGGTGAAGCAGTAGCAGACGTGCGTCGCGCCCTTGCGCTGCCGCGCCGCCTTCGCGACCGCGTGGCTCGACGACAGCACGAGGTCGTACGGGGAGAAGTCGAAGGCGCGCATCGCGGCCGGGAACAGCGGCAGGTAGTAGCGATAGCGCTCGACCGCGCGCGGCAGCCGCTGCACGAACGACGTCACGATGCGCCGGCGCTCGATGACCGGCGACACGCTGCCGGGCACGTGGAGCAGCGTGAAGAGATCGGCGTCCGGGAACAGCTCGCAGAAGACTTCGAGGCAGCGCTCCCCGCCCCGCATCCCCGTCAGCCAGTCGTGGACGAGGGCGACGCGGAGGTCGCGGGTCATCCCGCGCCCGCCACCCGGGCGTCCGCGCCCGCCTCGCGCATCGCCGTCTGCACGGCGCGCCCCGTCGCTTCCCACGAGAAGAGCTTAGCCCGAGAGAGCCCGCGGGCACGCAGGTCCTCGACGAGCCCGTCGTCGCCGAAAATCCGGCGCATCGCCGCCGCGATCGTCTCCGTGTCGAGCGGATCGACGAGCAGCGCCGCGTCGCCCACGACCTCCGGCATCGACGACGTCGCGGAGGTGATGACCGGGGTCCCACACGCCATCGCCTCCAGCGCGGTGAGCCCGAAGCCTTCGTACAGCGACGGGAGCAGCAGCACACGCGCGCGCCGGTAGAGCGACGGCAGCGTGTCGGCCTCGGCGTACGGCTGCCAGTCCGTGCGGGGCCCGAGACCGAGCGCGTCGATCCGCGCGCGCAGCGCGTCGACGTTGCGCGCGCGCCCGGAGCCCCGCATCACCAGACGCGCGTCCGTGCCGCGCGTCGCGGCCGCGAACGCCTCGACCATCCGCTCGAGGTTCTTGTGCGGCATCACGTTGCCGACGTAGAGCGCGTACGGCGGCGTCGCGCGCCCGGGCGCCGCGGCACCGGGTGTGAATCGCTCGGGGTTGTAGCCCGAGATCGCCACGTGCACGCGCGACGCCGGGGTCGCGGGATAGAACCGCAGCACGTCGTCGCGCGTGCTCTCCGAGATCGCGATCACCGCGCGCGAGTGCCGCAGCACCAGCGGCACGTAGTGACGGAAGTAATACTGCTGCCGCGGGTACTCGACGGGATAGCGCAGCGGGAGCAGGTCGTGGACGACGGTGATCTGCGGGACGGCCGGAGCGAGCACACCTTCGGGCATGAGATTGAGGATCGCCCGCGGCCGCTCGCGCCTGAGACGCGCGCGGAACGCGGTCTGGATCCAGACGAGCCGCTGCGCGTGACCGCGCGCGCCGTGCTCCGGCGCCAGCGCCGCCGGCGCCGCGCGCGTCTCGACGCCCGTGTCCGCGAGGAGATCCGGCCGCGAGGTGAAGACGATCAACCGCTCGCCGAGCCGGGCGAGCGCGCGGATCAGCTCGACCGCGTAGACCCCGAGGCCGGTGGGGCGGCGACCGACGATCGCGGCGTTGACGACCGTCGGGCGGTCGCTCACGGCCGCGGCCACCCCTGACCGAGCACGTGGAGGTAGATCGCGCGCTGCGCCTGCGCGAGCCGTTCGTTGGTGTAGAGACGCTCGACGCGCGCGCGCCCGCGCTCGACCATCCGCTTGCGCAGCACGGGATCGTCGAACACCGTGGCCAGCTGCGCGCGCAGAGCCGCGACGTCGCCCTCGGGAAAGATGAGGCCGGCTTCGCCGATGACCTCGGGGATCGCGCCCGACGACGATCCGACGACCGGAACGCCCGCCGCCATCGCTTCGACGAGCACGTGCCCGAACTGCTCGGCCCACGAGGGCGTCGTCCGCGACGGCAGCACGAGACAGTCCATGCACGCGAGGTAGTCCGGCACCGCGGTGCCGTCGACGCTGCCCGTAAAAGTCGCCTTGCCCGTGGGCCAGCGGATCGTGCGCCGTTCGAGCGCTCCGCGCTCCGCCCCGTCACCGATGACGAGCAGCCGCGCGTCGAACCCGTCGAGCGCCTCGACGAGCAGATCGACGCCTTTTTCGGGGACGAGGCGTCCGATGAACCCGACCACCGGCGGGCCGAGCGAGCGTGGCGCGCCGGCCGCGCGGGCGCGCGCGGCGTTGCCGCCGGCGTAGCGCGCGGGATCGAGGCCGAGCTGCGGCAGCACCGTCACCCGCGCCGGCGGCACGCCGAGCCGGTACATGCGCGCGCGCGCCGCCTCGTTCCCGGCGATGACGTGCGCCACACGACGCAGCACGAACCGCTCGATGATCCGTGAGAGCAGGCGGCGCGGGCCCTCGAGGTTCTCCCACGTGAAGAGCACGACGGGCGCGCCGGCGGCGGCGCGCACGAGCTGAAACGCGGCGACGCTCCACGGCTCCACCTCGGCGTGTACGATGTCCGGATGCGCGCGGCGCAGCGGCTCGCAGTCGAGATAGCGATACGCGCCGATGCGGCCGCTGCGCGCGATGCGCGAGACCACGACGTCGTACGGAAAGCGCGCCTGCGGCAGGCGCACGAGGCCGGTCGGCGTCTGCCAGTTCTCCGGGATCAGCACCGTGAGCTCGATGTCGGGCAGCGCGGCGAGCGCGCGCAGCTTGTCGTGATGGACGGAGATCACGTACGCGTGCGAGACGACCCACACTTTCATGGGAGCCTCACGCGGCGCGCCCCGCCGGCACGAGCACCGCGAGCGCGGCGCGCGCTTCCGCCGGCGCGAGCGCGGCGAGCGCCGCCGCGTAGACCGCGACTCCCGCGACGGCGCCGGTGAAGAGACCGGCCGTCGCCGAGGCTCCGGCGAGGCCCTGCGCGGCCCACGCGCCGGCGCCCGCGACGACCCCCGCGCCGAGCACCGCCGCCGTCGACCAGGTGAACAGCGCCTCGCGCAGCGCGCGCGCGTGGCCGCGCAGGCCGAGGACCATCAGCAGCACGAGCGCGACGCCGGAGAGCGACGCCGCGAGGGGCAGACCGCGGAAGCCGAAGAGCGGGGTCAGCGTCGTCATGAGCGCGAGGTTCACGGCGATGCCGGCGCCGACCGTGCCGGCGAGGCGCCACAGCGCGTGGAGCGCCTGGTACGTGCGAAAGAGGATCTGCGCGACCGCCATCGAGACGACGCTCGGCGCGTACCACGCGATCGCGGTCGCCGTCAGCGTCGTCGACGCCGCGGTGAACGCGCCGCGCTCGAGCAGCACGTGCGTGAGCGGCTCCGCGAGCGCCATCGCGAGCGCCGCGAGCGGCACCGCGAAGACGACGGCCACGCGCACCGCGCGCCGCGTGAGCGCCTCGACGGCCGCGCCCTCGCCGCGCGCGGCGTGGTCCGCGAGGCTCGGCAGCAGCATCGTCGTGGCGTTCGTGACGAACAGCGCCAGCGGGAAGTGCAGCAGGCGGTAGCCGTACGTGAGCGCCGCCAGGCTGCCCTCCGGCAGCCGCGCCGCGAGCGCGCGCTCGACCGCGACGTTGATCGCCGCCGACGAGGAAAGCAGCGCGAGCGGGACCACGAGGGCGCCCAGCCGGCCGAGCGAGGGCCCGCGCTCGACGTCCGCCGAGGACGTGCCCGGGCCGAACGCGCCCGCACGGTACGCGACGGCCGCGAGGATCACCGTGAACAGCAGCGTGCCCACGTACATCCCGATCGGGGCGGCAACCGCGCCGCGCGTGGCGCCGAGCGCCAGCACCCCCGTGAGCCCGCCGCCGTACCACGCGAGCTGGCGGAGGCTCGGCGCGACGAAGCGGCCGTGCGCCTGCAGGGCGGCCCCGAACAGCCCCGCCAGCGGCAGCGCGAAGAGCAGCAGCGCGAACGCCCGCAACACGTCGGTGCCGCGCGCCCCGAGCGCGGGCGCCAGCGTCGCGATCACCACCGGCGCGCCGAAGACGAGCAGCAGCCCCCCGCCGGCCGTCGCGACGAACACGGCCGCGATGGAGCGCCGGAGCAGCGCGGACGCGGCGCGGGCGCTCGTGGCACGCGCGGCGACGTAGAGCGGCACGAACAGCGTCGTGATCCAGCTCAGGATCTCGGCGTTCAGCGTGACGAGCAGCGTGAGCGCGAACGCGAGCGCGTCGGCTTCACGGCCGGTGCCGAAGCGCGCGGCCGCCGCGATCTCGAAGCTGAGCGCGACCAGGTGCCCGGCGAGCGTGACACCGACGACAGCGAGGAAAGTGGCCCGAAAAGCCATGCAGCGACCGCGGTATCATACCACCATGACGGGCGAGTCCGAGCTTTACCGGCGCTACCGGTCGGCGCTCGCCCTCCCCGCCGGCGAGGACGCGCGGGCCTCGCTCGCGTGGAGCGCGCGCTATTTCTCGGCGCACGTCGCGCCGTGGCTGCCGGCCGATCGCGGCGCGCCGATCGCGGAGATCGGCTGCGGCTGGGGGCGCTATCTGGCCGCGCTCGCGGCGGCCGGCTACACCCGGTGCGAGGGCGTCGACGTGAGCTAGGAGCAGGTGGCGTACGCGCGCGAGGAGCTGAAGCTCACCAACGTCGCGCGCGACGACGCCGCGCGCTGGCTCGAGACCCGGCGCGCCCGCTTCGCCTGCATCCTCGCGCTCGACGTCCTCGAGCACCTGGAGACCGTCGCGCTCCTGTCGGTCGTCCGCGCCGCGCGTGAGGCGCTCCGCCCCGGCGGCTGCCTGGTCGTCCACGTCCCGAACGCGCTGGCTCCCATGAGCCCGCTGCGCTACGCCGACCTCACGCACGTCCGCGCGTTCACCAGCGGGAGCCTCGCGCAGCTCTTCCGCGCGTCCGGTCTGGTGCCGCGCGCGTTCCGCGAAACGCCTCCCCACGCGCGCGGCCCCGCGGGAATCGTACGTCGCATCGCGTGGAAGTTGGCGCTACGTCCGGCGGTGAAGGCGTGGATGCTGGCCGCAAACGGCGACGCGATGGGCGGGATCTACACGGCGAACATGATCGCCGTGGCGGAGCGCGCCGCGGACGGCGCGGAGCGCGCCGCGGGGCACTAGCTACATCCGTTTTCTCCAGTAGTCCAGCGTGTCCGCGAGCGTCTGCTCGAACGGGATCCGCGGCTTCCAGCCGACGGCCTTCTCGATCTTCGTCGCGTCGCCGAGCAGGACCGGGACGTCGGACGGACGCAGCCGCGCCGGATCTTCCTTCGTGGCGATGCCCGGCACGCGGCTGTGGGCCAGCATGAAGTCGAGCACCTCGCTGATGGCCCACGCGCGCCCGGTGCAGAGGTTGTAGACGTCGCCCGCGTCGCCGGCCTCCAGCAGCCGCCAGTAGCCGTGGACGATGTCGCGCACGTCGGTGTAGTCGCGCCGCGCCTTCAGGTTGCCGACGTGGATGACCGGCGGACGCTTGCCCGCCTCGATCTCCGCCACCTGGCGCGCGAAGTTCGACGTGACGAACACGTCGCCGCGGCGCGGCCCTTCGTGATTGAAGGCGCGCGTGCGGATGATCGGCATGCCGTAGCTCTGGAAGTACTGGTAGCCCATCAGATCCTGCGTGACCTTGCTCACCGCGTACGGCGAGAGCGGCCGCAGCAAGTTCGTCTCGCGGATCGGCAGCTCGTCGTCGAAGACCTGGCCGTACTCCTCGCTCGAGCCGATCGCGAGGAACCGCGGCGCGTCGGCCTTGCGCGGCCGGATCGCCTCGAGCAGGTTCACCTGGCTCACGGAGTTGGTGTAGAGCGTTTCCGCCGGCGTGTGCCAGGAGGAGGCGACGAAGCTCTGCGCGGCGAGGTGGACGATGTAGTCCGGCGCCGCCTGCTCGACGAGGTGCTGCACCGACGAGAGGTCGCGCAGGTCGCACTCCACGAGGTGGAGCTTGTCGCGCATGTGGTCGATGTTCTCGGTCTTGCTGCGCCACCGGCAGGAGCCCCAGACCTCGGCCCCGCGCGCCAGCGCGTACTCGGCAAGGTGGCTCCCGACGAAGCCCGTGACACCGGTGATGAGCACTCTCACGGCCATGGCCACTCACCTTATCACGCGGTCTTGGGATCCAGAAGGTCGCGCAGCCCGTCGCCCAGCAGGTTCAGACCAAGCACGGTGAGCGCGATCGCGCCGCCGGGAAAGAGCGCGTAGCCCGGGCTCATCGACAGGAAGTTCTGCGCGTCCTTCAGCATGAGGCCCCACGACGGATGCGGCGGCTGCGTGCCGAGGCCGAGATACGCGAGCCCGGCCTCGGCGAGGATCGCCACGGGAAAGCTGGTCGTCGCCTGCACGATGAGCGGCGCCAGCGTGTTCGGCAGGATGTGCCGCAGCACGAGCCGGCGGTCGCGCGCGCCGAGCGCCTGCGCCGCGATCACGAACTCGCGGCCGCGGAGCTCGAGGAAGCTGCCGCGCGTCAGCCGCGCGAACGCCGGCACGAACGCGAGGCCGATCGCCACCATGCTGATGACCATCCCCGGGCCGAAGACCGCGGTGAACAGGAGCGCGGAGAGGATGGCGGGGAACCCCTGCACCGCGTCGACGAGACGCATGAGGGTCTCGTCGACCCAGCCGCCGACGTAGCCGCTCAGCATGCCGAGCGCGATGCCGGCTGCGCTGCCGATCCCGACCGCGATCACGCCGACCATGATCGACGTCACGGCGCCCGCCATCACGCGCGAGAGCAGGTCGCGGCCGAACTGATCCGTCCCGAACGGATGCTCGGCGGACGGCAGCGCGAGGCGCCCGGAGATCGACATCGCGAGCGGGTCCTTCGGCGTCCACGCGAGGCTCAGCGCCGCCGTGCAGAGCAGCAGCAGCGTGACGGCGAGGCCGATCGTGAACGTCGCGTGACGCAGCGGGCGGCGCCGCATCAGTCGTACCGGATGCGCGGGTCGAGCATCGCGTACGCGAGGTCGACCGCGAAGTTGATCGCGACGATGGACGAGGCGACGAACAGCGTCACGCCCTGCACCACCGGCAGATCGCGCGCGGTGATCGCGTTGAGCGCGAGGCGGCCGAGCCCGGGCAGCGCGAAGACGGACTCCAGGATGATGCTGCCCGCGATGAGCTGGCCGAGCTGCAGCCCCGCGACCGTGACGACGGGAATCATCGCGTTGCGGAACGTGTGCTTCACGACGACGAGCGCCTCGCGCACGCCCTTGGCGCGCGCGGTGCGCACGTAGTCCTCGCGCAGCACGTCGAGGACGGCCGAGCGCGTCGCGCGAATCAGCACCGCGGCCTGGAAGAAGCCGAGCGCGATCGCCGGCAGCAGCAGCGAGCGCAGCGCCGGCCAGAATCCTTCGTCCCATCCCGCGAAGCCGCCGGATTGCACCCAGCCGAGACGGACGGAGAAGAGCAGGATCAGCAGCAGCCCCGCCCAGAACGACGGCACCGCGATGCCGAGCTGCGAGATCACCATCGTCACGTAGTCGCCGAGCCGCCGATGGCGCGTGGCCGCGAAGATCCCGAGCGGCAGCGCGACGAACACCATGAAGAACGCCGCCAGCAGCATCAGCGGCAGCGTGACCGGCAGCCGCGTGACGATCAGCCGGCCCACGGGAACGTCGTACTGGATCGAGGTGCCGAGATCGCCGCGCAGCGCGCGCGTGAGCCAGTCGGCGTACTGGACGAGCAGCGGACGGTTGAGTCCCATCGCCTCGCGCAGGCGCGCCGCCGCTTCCGGGCTGCCCTCGGTGCCCATGATCACCGCGGCGGGATCGCCGGGCAGGATGCGGATCACGATGAAGACGAGCGCCGAGACGAAAAAGAGGGTCGCGACGAACGCCGCGACCCTCCTCAGGACGTATCTGCGCACCGCGCCGTGCGGCTACTTCGTCCATCCGACCTCGGACAGGTCCGCCGACGGCACCGGCAGATCCTTCCAGATGCCGGTGAGGTTCTTCTTCGCGACCACGAGGCGCGGGTGCATGTAGAGCCACACGGCCGGCGCGTCCTCGACGAGCATCCGCTGGAGCGACACGTACTGCTCGCGCCGCGCCTTGTCCTCGAGCGTCACCTCGGACTTCTGGAAGAGGTCCTGGAACTTCTTGGAGTCGTAGCGGTAGTAGTACTTCGGGTTCGCGTAGTTCGCGATGTCCCACGACTCCGCGTGGCCGATGATCGTGAGGTCGTACTCCGGCTCCTTGCAGCCCGACGCGGGCCGGCAGAAGACGCGATCGAGCCACTGGTTCCACTCGATCTGCTCGATCTTCACGTTCACGCCGACCTTCTTGAGCTGGTCCGCGAGGATCTCGCCCGTTCGCACGGTGTAGTAGTACGTCGGCGAGACCTTCAACACGGTGTCGAAGCCGTTCGGATAGCCGGCCTCGGCGAGGAGCTTCTTGGCCTTCGCCGGGTCGTACGGCACCGCGCTCGACATGTCGACGTAGTACGGATTCAGCGGGTCGACGTTGGTGCCGAGGATCTTGCCCATCCCGAACATCGCGCCCTTCAGCACGTCCGGCTTGTTGATCGCGTGGGTCATCGCGCGCCGGACCTTGACGTCGCTGTACGGCTTCTTCGAGTTGTTCATCGCGAGGATCACGTCGTTGGTCGTGTCGCCGACGATGACCTGGAAGCGCGCGTCCTTCTTGAGATCGACGACGTGCTCGGGGCCGAGGCCGAAGAACGAGACGTCGACGTCACCGGCCTTGAGCGCGGCCTGCACCGCGTTCGGATCGGCGATGAAGCGGTAGGTCACGCGATCGAGCTTCGGCAGGCCCTTCACGTGATACTCGGGGTTCTTCTTCAGGATGATCTTGTCGCCGCGTACCCACTCCTGGAGCGTGAACGGCCCGGTGCCGATCGGCGCGCTCTTCAGCGTGTCCACCGCCTCGCGCGGGTAGATCACGGAGCCCGCGCGCGCCATGTACAGGAGGAAGTTCGCGTTGGTCTCCTTGAGCGCGATCGTGACCGTGTAGTCGTCCTTCACGATGATGTCGGTGATGGACCTGTACTGGTTCGGGTTCGGGTGCTTCGTCTCCGGGTTCATCGCGCGCTCGATGACGAACTTCACGTCGGCGGCCTTCAGCTCGCGGCCGTTGTGGAACCGGACACCCTTCTTCAGGAAGAACGTGTAGTTCTTGTTGTCGCTGGTGTGCCACCGCTCGGCGAGCCACGGCACGAGCTTGCCGTGCTTGTCGACCTTCACCAGCGCTTCCTGGACGTTGTAGAAGACGACACCCGCCGTCGCCGACGCCGGCGTGGCCGTCATGTCGAGGCCGGGGGGCTCGGTCGACGCCTGGACGGTGAGCGTGCTCGACTGCGCGGCGGCCGGCGCGGGGTCGAAGGACGCGGCGAAGACGAGAGCGAGGACGAGCGCGAGCGCGCGGTAGATCACGGAGCCCCTCCTGAGCGGGCGTTCGTGCTTAGGCGAACGCCCGGAAATACGCGACGGTGCGGCGGAAACCCTCCGCGAAGCCGACGAGCGGAGTGTAGCCCATGAGGCGCTTGGCCTTCGAGACGTCGGCCATCGTGTGCGGCACGTCGCCGCCGCGGCCGGGCGTGTGCCGGCGCTCGAGCGTGCGGCCGACGATCGCCTCCAGCATCGCGATCACGTCGAGGAGGCTCGTGCGCTCGCCGCAGCCGACGTTGAACGCCTCGCCGCTCGCGTCGGGCGCCTGCCCCGCGAGGATGTTCGCCTCGACGACGTTGTCGATGTAGGTGAAGTCGCGCGACTGCGTGCCGTCGCCGTGCACTTCGAGCGGCTCCCCGCGCAGGCCCCAGAGGATGAAGCGCGGCAGCACGGCGGCGTACTCGGACTTCGGGTCCTGCCGCGGCCCGAAGACGTTGAAGTACCGGAGGCCGACCGTCTCCACGCCGTAGAGCTTCGTCCACACGCGCGCGTACTGCTCGCCCGCGGCCTTCGACACCGCATACGGCGAGATCGGGGAGACCGCCTGGTCCTCGCGCTTCGGCAGCTCGGGGTTGTCGCCGTACACCGACGACGACGACGCGTACACGACCCGTTTCACGCCGTGACGGCGGGCGGCCTCGAGCACGTGCAGCGTGCCGTTCACGTTGTTGTCGTTGGCGCCCAGCGGATCGTCGATGGACCGGGGCACCGAGCGCATCGCGGCCTGGTGATAGATCACGTCGACACCGCGCACCGCGCGTTCGACCGCCGCGAGGTCCCGGAGATCGCCCTCGATCACCTCGAGCGTGTCGCCCGCGCCCTTCGCGACGTCGAGGTTCTCGCGCCGGCCGCTGGAGAAGTTGTCGAGGATCCGGACGCGGTGGCCGTCCTTCAGGAGACGTTCGACGACGTGCGACCCGATGAAGCCGGCACCACCGGTGACGAGACGCGAGGAAGGCACGAGCGAAGTATAACAAGCACCTCCGCACGCCGAAGCCTTACACTATGCCCCGCTCCGGGGAGGTCACGTGCGCGTCTTCGTCGCGATGCTGTCCCACGAGACCAACACGTTCAGCACGCTCGCCACGGATCGCCGGCAGTTCGAGACGCGCGAGCTCCGGTACGGCGGCGAAGTCCTCGAGGTCTACCGCAACACCGCGACGTGTCTCGGCGGGATGATCGACGGCGCCGCCGCGCGCGGGCTCACGCTGCTGCCGTCGCTCGCCGCCGCCGCGTCGCCCGCGGGGCGCGTGAGCCAGTCGTTCTACGACGACGCGAAGGCGCGCATCCGCGGCGATCTGCGCGCGGCGGGCCGGCTCGACGGCGTGCTCCTGGACCTTCACGGCGCGATGGTGGCCGAAGGCGTCGACGACGCCGAGGGCGATCTCCTGCGCGCGGTGCGCGAGGTCGCCGGTCCGGACGTGCCGATCGGCGTCACGCTCGATTTCCACGCGAACGTCACCGCCGAGATGGTGCGCCACGCGACGCTGCTGCACGGCTACAAGACGTATCCGCACGTCGACATGGCGGAGCGCGGGCGCGAGGCCGCGGGGCGCGTGGCCGACGTCCTCGCGCGAAGGATCCGGCCCGCCGTCGCGTTCCGTCAGCCGCGGCTGCTGCCGCCGATCGCCGGGCAGCGCACGGCGCAGGGCCCGATGCGACGGCTCTACGACCTCGCGGACGCGATGGAGCGCGACCCGCGCGTCGTCACCGTCTCCGTCTTCGCCGGATTCCCGCTCGCCGACATCCACGACGCGGGGCTCTCGATCTACGTCGCGACCGACGGTGACGCGACGCTCGCCGCCAAGCTCGCCGACGAGCTCGAGTCCGTCGCGTGGGAGCATCGTCGCGAGTTCCTGCATCGCGCGACGCCGGTGCGCGACGCGGTGGCGCAAGCGCTCGCGTTGGACGTGCGGCCCGTCGTGCTCGCGGACATCGCCGACAACACCGGCGGCGGCGCGTCCGGCGACGGCACGGAGATCCTGCGCGAGCTGCTCCGCGTGCAGGCGCCGAGCGCGACCGTCGCCTGCATCTGGGATCCGCAGGCGGCCGCCGCGTGCACGCGCGCGGGCATCGGCGCCACGCTGACGCTCGACGTGGGCGGCAAGGTCGACGATCGCCACGGCGCGCCGGTCACGATGCGGGGCCGCGTCACCGCGGTGAGCGACGGCCACTTCGTCCACGGAGGGCCGATGCTGACGGGACTCCCCGGGCGCCTCGGCCCGACGGCGGTGCTTCAGGACGGCGGCGTGAAAGTCATCCTGATCTCCCATCGCTGGCAGACGCTCGATCCCGAGATGATCGGGATGGTCGGCATCGACCCGCGCGCGGAGCGGATCGTCGTCGTGAAGTCCACCATCCACTACCGCGCGGCGTTCGAGCCGATCGCCGCGCGCATCATCGAGGTCGACGCGCCCGGCCTCTCGTCCTCGAACCTGGAGCGCTTCGCGTTCAGCCGCGTCCGCCGTCCGATCTTCCCGCTCGACGAGATGTGACGGGAGACAGCCATGGCCACCGCCGCCCTCGGCTCCGCGGACTTCAAGGTGTTCGACGTCCAGGGATTCACGCCGCGCATGGGCGCGATCCGCGCGCGGATCCGGCCGAAGCTGGAGAACCTCGGCAAGAGCCTGGCGCCGGCGCTCGCGCGCTCCGCGGGGGGCGAGACGTTCGCGCACGTGGCGAAGCACGCGCGGCGCACGGTGAATCCGCCCGACGACACCTGGGTCGCGTTCGCGCCCGACAGGCGCGGCTACAAGAAGCACTGCCACTTCAAGGTCGCGGTCTCGCGCCACTGCGTGCGCTTTCTCTTCGAGGTCGGTCCCGAGCACGCGGACAAGAAGCGCTGGGCCGCCGCGTGGAAGCGGAACGCCGGCAAGCTCGGTCCGGTCCTGCGACGGATGAAGGGCCTCGCGTGGTTCAGGAACGAGCACGACGAGACGCCCGCCGCGACGCTCGCCGACATCACGCCCGAAGCGCTCGCCGATCTCGCGGACGAGATCGTTCGCCGGCGCGACGGCCAGCTCGTGCTCGGGCGCGTCGTCGACGCCGAGGAAGCGGCGCGCTGGACCGAGGCGCAGTACCGCGCGGCCGCCCTCGAGACGTTTCGCGCGCTGCTCCCGCTCTACCGCCTCCGCTAGGTGGCCTTGGCCCGCGTCGTGTGTTAGGTTGAGCCACTTTTCGGAGCAGTCCACGGAGGTCGCGCCTCGATGAAAACGATCCGCATCGCGTTGATGCTCGGCCTCATCGCCGCCGTGGCGGTGACGACGGCTCCGAATCCCGCCGCGGACGCCCAGGGCCAGACGATCAAGATCGGCGTCCTCTACGACCACAGCGGCCCGTTCTCCGCCGCCGGCTCGCTCAACTGCTACCGCGGCGCGAAGATGATCATCGACTACGTCAACGAGAAGGGCGGCGTGCTCGGCAAGTACAAGATCGTGCAGGTCGACGGCGACAGCCAGTCGAAGACCGAGGTCGCGATCAACGAGGCCGAGCGCCTGCTGAACGTCGAGAAGGTCGACATCCTCGCCGGCATCTACTCGAGCGCTCACGCCGTTCCATTGGCGGAGAAGATCGACAAGCAGAAGAAGTTCCTCTGGATCACGACCGCGATCGCCGACGGCGTGCTGAAGGACCGCAACCTCCAGTACACGTTCCGTCCGCAGCCGAACGGCGGCCTCTTCGGCGCGTTCTCGGTGCGCTACATCGCGGAGAACTCGCAGGAGCGCTTCAAGAAGAGCCCGAAAGACCTGCGCGTCGCGATCATCTACGAGGACGGTCCGTACGGCACCGGTGTCGCCGCCGCGAACGAAGAGGAAGCGAAGAAGCTGGGCATGCAGGTCGTGCTCAAGGAAGGCTTCTCGATCCAGGCCCCGGATCTTTCGTCGCTGGTGACGAAGCTGCGCGCCGCGCGGCCCGACGTGCTGTTCCACACCGGTTACGCGCCGGACATCGCGCTGTTCCTTCGCCAGGCCAAGGAGCAGGGCCTCCGCGTGCGCGCGTACCTCGGCCACGGCGCCGGCCACAGTCAGATCGACAAGCTGAAGGAAGCCTTCTCCAGGGACATCGAGGGCTTCCACACCGTCGACCCGATCGCCTCGCAGCTCCTGGATCCCAGGAAGCTCAAGCCCGGCGTCGGCGAGATGACGCAGGAGATGGTGAAGCGCTACAAGGCCTTCGAGAAGGACATCCCGCCGGCCGCCATCGCGCCGCACGTCTCGATGGGCTTCAACAACATGTGGATCCTGCTGAACGACGTCCTCCCGCGCGCGATTCAGAAGCACGGCGGCTTCGGCCCCGACGCGCTCGCGAAGGCCGCACGCGAGACCGACATTCCCGAAGGCGGAACGATGCAGGGCTACGGCGTGAAGTTCCACCCGTCCGGACACCCGATGGCCGGTCAGAACGAGCGCGCGTTCCCGGCCGTGTTCCAGATCGTCGAGGGGAAATTCGAGCTCGTGTACCCGAAGACGGTCGCCACGGCGACGCCCATCCTGCCGCTGCCGGCCGCATCGCCGTGGGCGGCTCGCTAGCGAACGACGCACAGCCCGGGGACGCCGCGCGCGTCCCCGGGCGTCACCCTTCGTGCTGACCGTCTCCGGGCTCGTCAAGCGGTTCGGCGGCTTCATCGCCCTGAACGACGTCTCGTTCGAGGTCAACGAGGGCGAGATCCTCGGGTTGATCGGACCCAACGGGTCCGGCAAGACCACCTGCTTCAACTGCATCTCCGGCGCGCTCGGGGCGAGCGCGGGCTCGATCACGTTCCTCGGCGAGGAGGTCGCCGGCCTCACGCCGGACGCGATCTGCCATCGGGGGCTCGCGCGCACCTTCCAGATCCCGCGGCCGTTCAGGAAGCTCTCCATCCTCGAGAACGTCGCGGTGGCCGCGCACTTCGGCGCCACCGTGCGGACCACCGAGGCCGAAGCGCGTCAGCGCGCGATCGACGTGCTCACGCTCGTCGGCTTGCCGACCGATCCCGGCGCCGATCCGACGCTCCTCGGCGCGGGCGGGCTCAAGAAGCTCGAGCTCGCGCGCGCGCTCGCGACGCGCCCGAAGCTCCTGCTCGCGGACGAGAGCCTCGGTGGCCTCGACCCGAGCGAGATGGCGAGCGCGGCCGACATGCTGCGCCGCGTGCGCGGCGAGCTGGGGATCACGATCGTATGGGTCGAGCACATCATGGCGACGCTGATGCGCGTGGTCGACCGTCTCGTCGTGCTCGATCACGGCGAGAAGATCGCGGAAGGGCCGCCGGCCGCGATCGCCGAGGACCCGCGCGTGATCGAGGCCTACCTCGGCGAGAAGGTGGTGCTCGCGTGAGCGAGCAGCGGTGGATCCTCGCGTGAGCGCCGCGAGCGCCGCGGCGATGCTCGAGCTGGACGGCGTCAGCGCGGGCTACGGCCACTTCACCGCGCTATGGGACGTCGCCCTCCGCGTGAGCGCGGGCGAAGCGGTCGCGGTCGTCGGTCCCAACGGCGCCGGGAAGACCACGCTCCTGCGGGTGATCTCCGGTGTCATCGCCGCGCGTGCCGGCTCGCTGGCGTTCGAAGGCGCGGCGCTCACCGGCCGGCCCGCGCACGAGATCGTGGCGCACGGCATCGCCCACGTTCCCGAGGGCCGCCGGCTCTTCCCCGGGCTCACCGTCGCGGACAACCTCAAGATGGGCGCGTTCCTGCCGTCGGCGCGCGCGCACTTCGCCGAGAGCGTGGAGCGCGTGTACGGGCTCTTCCCCGTCCTGAAGGAGCGCCGCGGGCAGCGCGCGGGCAGCCTCTCCGGCGGCGAGCAGCAGATGCTCGCGATCGGCCGCGCGCTGATGTCGCGCCCGAAGCTGATCCTGCTCGACGAGCCGTCGATGGGCCTCGCGCCGGTGATGGTGCTCCGGCTCTTCGACCTGATCCGGCGCGTGCGCGCGGAGGGCTACACGATCCTCGTGGTCGAGCAGAACGTCCGCCAGGTGCTGAAGCTCGTCGACCGCGCCTACCTGCTCGAGGTCGGCCGCATCCGGATGGAAGGACGCGCCGACGCGCTCAGCGAACAGGATTTCGTCCGCAAGGCCTACGTCGGTCTATGAGCAACCTGCTCGATCTCCTGCTCAACAATCCGCTGCTGCTGGCGGAGGCGGCGCTCAACGGGCTCCTGCTCGGCGGCGTGCTCGCGCTGCTCGCGCTCGGCCTGAACCTGATCTTCGGCGTGCTCGACATCGTCTGGATCGTCTACGTGGACCTCGCGATGCTGTCGATGTATCTCATCTACTTCACCGTGCAGGTCTACGGCTTTCCGCTGCTCCTCGGCGCGGTGCTCGGGATCGGGCTCGGCGTGCTGCTCGGCATCGCCGTGCACCTGCTGATCATCACGCCGATCCTGAACAGCCCGCCCATCAACCAGCTGCTCGCGACCGGCGGCCTGCTGTTCTTCATCCAGTCGCTCGCGACGTTCCTCTGGACGACCGATCACCGCTCGGTCCGCCTGAACCTGCCGACGATCGAGGTCGCCGGCATGTTCGTGTCGTTCGCGCGGCTCATCGCGTTCGGGCTGGCGGTCGTCGTGATGATCGCGCTCTACGTCTTCCTCACGCGCACCTACATCGGCACCGCGATCCGCGCGGTGTCGCAGGACCGCGGCGCGATGTCGCTGATGGGCGCCAATCCCCAGCGCGTCTACGTCGTGACCTCCGCGGTCGGGGGCGCGCTCGCGGGCGTGGCGGCGGCGCTGCTGATCATCCAGTACTCGGTCCACCCCTACTTCGGCGCGGCCTTCGGGCCGATCACGTTCATGATCTGCGTGCTCGGCGGGCTCGGGAACATGTTCGGCGCGTTCGTCGCGTCGTTCATCATGAGCGAGATCATCTCGATCGGCGGGGTCGTGTGGTCCACCGAGATGGGCTACGTGATCGCGTTCGCGCTCTTCATCGTGCTGATGTTCATCCGCCCCGGCGGCATCTTCGCGAAGCGCCAGTGACGCTCAAGCGTGTCGCGGCACTGATCCTGCTGGCCGTCGTCGCCGGGCTGCCGTTCGTCCCGATGGGCGGGATGCGCCAGTACGTGCTCCACGTCGTCATCCAGATCTTCATCTGGGCGTTCATCGGCAACGCGTGGTCGCTCATGGGCCGCTTCGGCCTGGTGTCGCTCGGCCACGGCGCGTTCCTCGGCGTCGGCGCGTACACGACCACGCTCCTGTGGAATTTCTACGGGCTCACGCCGTGGATCGGCGCGCTCGCGGCCGTCGCCGCCGCCGTCGTGCTCGCGCTGGTGGTCGCGTATCCGTGCTCGCGCTTCGGGATCGTCGGCCACTACTTCGGGCTCGTCACGCTCGCGGTGGGTGAGGTCATCCGCCTGCTGCTGATCGCCGAGCGCGACTGGACCGGCGGGTCGCTCGGGCTGACGCTGAAGACCGCGGGCGACGCGAGCTTCAAGGCCGTGCAATATGCCGACAAGCGGGTCTTCTACTACGGCGCGTTCGTCGTCTGGCTCCTCGGGCTCTGGGTGTGGCACCGCCTCGACCGCTCGATGGCGCGCGCGGCGATGGAGGCGATCGGCGAGGACGAGACCGCCGCGGCGTCGGTCGGCATCCACGTCTCGCGCTTCAAGCTCGCGATCACCTCGCTCTCGGCCGCGCTCACCGCGTTCGGCGGCGTGGTCTACGCGCAGTACATCGCGTACGTCAATCCGGAGACGCTGGCCGGCGTGGGGGTCTCGCTGCGCATCGTGTTCGCGGTCGTCCTCGGCGGGATGTACTCTTTGCTGGGGCCCACGGTGGGAACGGCGCTGACGATCTCGCTGTCCGAATACCTGCGCGTGAAGTTCGGCGTTCACTTCATCGGCATGGCGGAGACGATCTACGGCCTGGTGCTCGTGATCTTCATCATCTTCCTGCCGTCCGGCATCTACGGCAGCCTCCGCGGGCTCGTCGTGCGCCGGCCATACAGGCCCGCCTCCGGCGGGACGGCCTGAGGGACGGGCGATGGCGTGGACGACGTTCCCCGAGAAGACTCCTTCGAAGGAAGCGCAGGCGCTCGCGAGCCAGGTCGAGCGCGACGGCGGCCACGTGCTCGCGCTCTACCAGGAGCCGGTCGGCGAGCGCTGGCAGATCTTCTGCCTGCTGCCGCACGACAGGGTCGACGCGAGCCCGTACCAGCGCGACATCTCCCCGACGCACGTGAAGCGGCTCACGGAGGCGGTGAAGAAGCTCGACCGCTTCGTCGATCCGATCGTCGCGGTGTCGCCCGAGCCCGGCGTCTACTGGACGCCGAACGGCAATCACCGCCGCGCCGCGCTCGAGAAGCTGAAGGCGGCGTACGTGCCGGCGATTCTCGTCGTCGAGCGCGAGGTCGCGTTCAACGTGCTGCCGCTCAACACCGAGAAGGCGCACAACCTGAAGGAGAAGTCGCTCGAGGTGATCCGGATGTACCGGGCGCTCGTCGAGAGCGAGCCGTCGAGCACCGAGGAAGACTACGCGTTCCAGTTCGAGTCGGCGCACTTCATCACGCTCGGCCTGCTCTACGAGCAGAACAAGCGGTTCGCGGGCGGTGCCTTCGCGCCGATCCTCCGGCGCGTCGACAAGTTCCTCAAGGGCACGTTCCGCAAGAACCTGGAGGAGCGCGAGGAGCGCGCGGCGCTCGTCCGCGAGACCGACGAGGCGCTCGCGGGCGCCGTCGCGAAGATCAAGAAGCGCGGCATCAACCACCCGTACGTGAAGAACTACGTGCTCGCGCGGACCACGCCGCTCACGCGCCAGCGCAAGACGCTGCCGCCGTTCGAGCCGACGTTCAAGAAGCTCAAGGAGAACATCGAGGCGTTCGACGTCGGCAAGGTCCGCTACGAGGACATCCAGCGCTCGGCGATCATGGCGATCCCGGCGGCCGACTGATCGCCGCCGGGTGACGGCCGCTCCGTGTATCCGCACCAGCACGAACGGCTGAGCGCGGCGCTCGCCGCGCATCGCGCGGGGGCGCTCGCCGGCACCACGGCCGCGAACGTCGCCTACCTGACCGGCTTTCGCAGCGTCTCGCGCGAGATCTATCCGGACGGCGCGTGGTGCGCGGTCGCGGCACCGGGCGGCACCGCGCTGGTGCTTCCCGCGATCGACACGCCGACGCTCGCGGACGGCGACGCCGCCGTCGATCACGTGGTGCCGTACGGCCGCTTCGTGTTCGCGTACGCGCCGGAGCCCGGCGAGGTCGGCCGCCGCGTCCGCGAGTGGACGGCCGGTGCCCCGACATCCGCGGGCGCGGCGCTGGTGAAGGCGCTCGACGCGCTCGGCGTGCGTGACGGCGCGGTCGCGCTGGATCAGAGCGGGCTCACGCCCGCGACGGCTCGCGAGATCGTCGCAGCACTCGGCACGCGCGCCGTCGCCGACGGCGCCGCCGCGCTGCTCGAGGCGCGTCAGGTGAAGGGCCCGTGGGAGATCGAAGCGCTCGAGCGCGCGCTCGGCATCGCGGAAGAAGCGCTCAACGCCGTCGTGCAGGTGCTGGCTCCAGGGACCAGCGAGCGCGAGGCCGTCGATCTCTTCGAGCGCGAGGTACGCGCGCGCGGCGCGACGCCATGCGCGGCGCTCATCACGTTCGGGCCGCGGACCGCGTTCCCCGCCGCGCATCCGTCCGAGCGGAAGCTGCGCACCGGCGAGCTCGTACGGCTCGACGTCGGATGCGTGTGGAACGGCTATCACGCGGACGTCACGCGCACGGGGGTTGCGGGCGCGCCGGACACGCGCCAGGAAGCCGTCTACGACGCGGTCTCACATGGGCTCGAGGCGGGGATCCGGGCGGTCCGGCCGGGGGCCACCGCGGGCGAGGTCTTCGCGACGACCGTGCGCGCGGTGCGCGAGGCCGGGCTTGCCGATTTCGATCGACACCACGTCGGCTACGGGATCGGGCTGGACGCGCGCGAGACGCCGATCGTCGAGCGCGACAGTCCGAAAGCGCTCGAGGCCGGCATGGTGCTGCGCCTCGAGACCCCCTACTACGAGCACGGCTGGGGTGGCGCGCAGGTCAAGGACACCGTCCTGGTCACGCGCGACGGCGCCCGCGTGATGAATCGGTCGCGCCGGGGCCTCCTGGTCCTGGATTGATCAGATGGGGGGCCCGAGACGGGCCCCCCAATCCCCCCCGCTCCGGGCCCGGAGTGAATCCGGGCCCTCCGCGAGTGCCGCATGGTCGCTCCGCGCGCGGTAAACGCGCGTCAGGACTCGCTCGTCTTACCGTGGCAGGTGGGGGCGACCCTTTCGTGAGACGTTGAGAGCGTGGAGCCGTCTGATGAGACCCTCTGCGAGCGCGTGGCGGCTGGTGACGAAGCCGCGTTCGAGCAGCTCGTGGAGCGGTACCAGCAACGGGCTTTCCGGCTCGCATGGTCCGTCCTGCGAGACCCGGATGGCGCGCGCGACGTCTCGCAGGAAGCGTTCATCCGCTTGTGGGAGGCTGCGGGAAGCTTCGCCGGCCGCGCGCGGTTCTCGACGTGGTTCCACCGGCTCGTGGTCAACCTCTCGGTCGACCATCGCCGGAAGCATCGCTGGTGGCGCCAGGTCTTCTCACGAGAAGAGAGCGTGGACGGCGACGGTGAGCGTCTCGCGGATCAGCCCGCGCCTCCCGTGGATCCGGTGGACACGCTCGATCGCGAGCGTGCCCTCGCTGACCTCTGGGCGGCCGCCGAGCACCTCTCGCCGCAGCAGCGGGCGGCGCTCGTGCTGCAGGTTCAGGCGGATCTCGCGATGAAGGACATCGCCGCCGTGCTCGGCTGTTCGGAGCCGACCGCGCGCGTGCACCTGCACCGGGCGCTGAGCGCCCTGCGCCGCGTGCTACGAAAGGAGCGGGCGTGACGGAGCCGCATGTCGAGACCGCGCTCGCGCCGTATCTGCGTGGCGACCTCCCGGCGGATGAGCGACGTCACGTGGAGCGTCATCTCGCGGACTGCGAGTCGTGTCACGCGGCGGCGGAGGACTTCCGCCTGATCCGCGAGCGGCTCGCGACCACCGCGCCGCCGGTCGCCGAGCCTCACTGGGGACGCTATCGCGCCGAGCTGCGCGCACGGCTCGCAGGCTCGGCCCGGCGGCGGCGCGCGTGGTGGCTGCGCCCGGTCCCGGTGGCAATGGCGGCCACGGCGATGGCGGCGATCGTTCTCACGTTCACGGTCGCGCAGCGTGGCGGCCTGAACGGCGACGTCACGTCCGACGACGCCGTGCTCGCCACCCGCCTCGACATGATCGACAAGCAGCCGATCGTCGAGCGCCTCGATCTGCTCGAAGACCTCGACGTCATCCGCGATCTCGACCGGCTCGCGAGCCCTCGGGAGAGCTGAGTGCGCGCGCGCTGGCTGCCACCGCTCGTCATCGGGCTCTCGCTGCTCGCGGGCGGCGCGCTCGAGTTCGCCTGGTGTCAGCCGCGCGAGCCGGGCCCCCGCGAAGGTCGCGAGCGCGAGCCGGCTCCGCGTGAGCGCGGTCCGCGTGATCCCGAGGCGCGCGAGCGCTGGCAGCGGATGACGCCCGAGGAGCGCGCGGAGGCGCGCGAGAACCTGCGCCGCTACCGCGCGATGCCGCCCGCGGAGCGTGCCCGCATCATGGACGACCTCCAGCGCTGGAACGAGCTGCCCGAGTCACGCCGCAAGGAGCTGCAGCAGGACTACGACCGGTTCCAGCAGCTCCCTTCGGCGCAGCGCGAGCGCATCGTCCGTCGCCACCAGCAGTTCGAAGCGCTCCCGTCCGAGGAAAGGCAGCGCGTGATGCGCAACTGGGAGCGCTGGCAGAAGATGACGCCCGAGGAGCGCCGCGCGGCACGCGAGCGCTTGCATCGCGAGCGCGAAACGCGTTAGGGCCGCACGCGAGACGTCACCGCCTCGCAGCGGGCGCCTCTCCCCTCGTGCAGGAGAGACATGCCCGCTGCGCCCCGATCCTTCTTCGGCCGCGCTCCGGCTAGATCTCCGCCGTCGGAGCCCCACCGCGCCCGGGGCGACGCTTCACCGGGCGAGCGGCTTCCTCGCCATGGATCAGCGCGCACCAGCGACGGTTGTCCTCGCCGCCAGCCTCTCCACTTCCCCCGGGCAGCGCATTCGCGGTCACGAGCAGGTCATCGGAGCCTCCCCAGGCCGGAGCGTGGGTAGGACACCAGCGAAGCTCGACGAGGTCGCGCGTGGGGTCGGTTTCGGGCTCGCAGCTCGGACAGTAGGGGCGAACGACGACGGAGGAGCGGGATTCGATGAAGTCCGTCACGCCTCGAGGCCGGAACAGCAGCCAGTCGAGAGGATCAGCATCTAGTGGCACCCTACCAGAGATACCCCCACTGGTAGAAGGGAATTCGTCTACCTCAAGGCACGGAGGACCCGCTCGGGGGTGACCGGCTGCTCGGTCACCATCGCGCCGAACGGCGCGAGCGCGTCGTTCACCGCGTTCAGGATCGCCGCGGGAGCGCCCGCGGTCCCCGCTTCACCCGCGCCCTTGAATCCGCCGGCGAGACCCGGGGCGGGCGTCTCGAGATGGTGCACCTCGAGCGCGGGAAGGTCGCTCGCGCACGGGATCGCGTAGTCCATCAGCGTCGTCGTGAGCAACTGGCCCGCGTCGTCGTACGCGCAGTGCTCCATCAACGCGCCGCCGATACCCTGCACGACGCCGCCGCGCACCTGGCCGTCGACGAGCGCCGGATTCACCAGGCGTCCACAATCGTCGACGGCGACGTACTTCAGCAGGCGGACGCGCCCCGTCTCGACGTCGATCTCCACCATCGCGAGATGCGCGCCGTTGGTGAACGTCCACGCGCCCGGGTTCGTGTAGTGCACCGTCGCCTCGACGCTCGGCTCGACGCCGCGGAGCTCGTTCGAGCGGAAGTGCGCGGCACGCGCGAGCGCGCTCAGCGTCAGCGCGCGGTCGGGCGCGCCCTTCACGCCGACGGTGCCGTCGCGGACCTCGACGTCTTCCGCGTGCGCCTCGAGCAGCGCCGCGCCGACGGCGCGCAGCCGATCCCTCAGCGCGCGCACGGCGAGCAGCGTCGCGCTTCCCCCGATCGGCATCCCGCGGCTCGCCCACGTGCCGCCGCCGTACGGCACCATCGCGGTGTCGCCGGACACGACGGTAATCGCGTCGAGACCGATGCCGAGCTCGTCGGCGACGATCTGCGCGAGCGCGGTGCGCGTGCCCTGCCCCTGGTCCGTCACGCCGGTGAGCACGGTCACCGCGCCCGACGGCTCGAGCCGCACCGTCGTTCCTTCCTGCCCCGCGATCGGCGCGCCGCCGACGCCGTAGAATCCCGCGCCGGGCCCGGTCAGATCGAGGAAGCACGAGAGCCCGATGCCCACGCAGCGGCCGGCGGCACGCGCGTCCGCTTGCGCGCGCCGCAGCGCCGCGTAGTCGGCCGCGGCGAGCACGCGCTCGAGCGCTTCCTGATAGCTGCCGCTGTCGTACACGTTGCCCGTCACCGACGTGTAGGGGAACTCGTCGGCGCGCACGAGATTGCGCCGCCGCACGTCCGCCGGATCGAGGCTGAGATCGCGCGCGATCAGCTCGAGCATCGACTCGGTCACCGCGGCGGCGATCGGATGGCCCACCGCGCGGTACTGCGAGGTGATGGTCTTGTTCTGCGCCACGACAGTCAGCGCGGCCTCGTAGTCGCGTACCCGGTACGGACCGGGAAGCAGGCGCAGCACCTGGCCGCCTTCCACGACGCTCGAGCGAGGGAACGCGGAGTACGGCCCGACCGCGGCGGTGATGCGCGCGCGCATCCCGCGCAGCGTGCCGTCCGGATCGGCCGCGACCTCGATCTCCACCGTCTGCTCGCGCGCGTGGATGTCGGCGAGGAACGACTCGCGCCGCGTGGCAACGAACTTCACGGGCCGGCCGAGCGCGAGCGCGAGCGCGACGGCCGCCATGTCGTCCTGGTAGACGTGGATCTTGATTCCGAAGCTGCCGCCGACGTCCGGCGCGATCACCCGCACGCGATGCTCGGGCAGCGCGAAGAGGTCCGCGACCACTGCCTGCATCATGTGCGGCACCTGCGAGGACATCGTGAGCGTCAGCGCGCGCGTGAACGGCTCGAAGTCCGCGACCAGCCCGCGCGGCTCCATCGGCACGCCGGTGTGCCGGCCGATCGCGAAGGTCTTCCGCCACACGCGCGCGCCGGCGAACGCGCGCGCGACGTCTCCGCCCGCGATGCGGGTGTCGAAGATGACGTTGTCGCCGAGCTCCGGATGGATCAGCGGCGCGCCGGCGGCGACTGCGGTATCCGGCGCCAGCACCGCGGGCAACGGCGCGTACTCGATCTCGACGAGCCCGGCCGCGTCCTCGGCGAGCGCGCGGTCGGTCGCCGCGAGCGCGACCACGGGCTCTCCGACACACCGCACGCGCTCCCGCGCGAGCGGCTCGATCGCGCCGGTCTTCATGCCGGTGTAGTGCTTCAGGATCCCGCGGTAAGGCTTGCAGAGCTTCGCGACGTCGGCGCCCGTCAGCACGCCGACCACGCCCGGGGCCGCGAGCGCACGCTCGAGACCGACGCGGACCACACGCGCATGGGCGTGCGGGCTCCGCACGAAGACCGCGTGGACCATGCGCGGGAGCACGACGTCGTCGACGTAGCGGCCGCGGCCGGTGAGGAGACGGGGATCGTCGGGACGCTTCAGCGGCGAGCCGACGTGCGGCACGGGGCGGAGTCTAGCACGCGGGGACGCGGGGGCCTGCGGCGCGGACCGCCGAACCCCTTTGACACTCCCCCGCGTGGGCTCCTATCATCGCGCCACTCGCCGCACAGGGGTTTGAGGAGGTCACCATGGACCGTCGCTCGTTCCTGGCTACCGGCGCCGCTGCCGCCGCGACGCTGAGCTTCCCCGCCATCCTCCGCGCGCAGAGCCGCGATCCGATCCGGATCGGGTTCCCGCTGCCGCTGACGGGCACGTTCGCGGCGATCGCGGCCGACCTGCAGCGTGGCGCGCAGCTCGCTCACGAGGAGATCAACGCGAAGGGCGGCATCATGGGCCGCAAGCTCGAGGTCCTCTTCCGCGACGACCAGCTCAAGCCCGCGGTCGGCGCGCAGCGGACCAAGGAGCTGATCGAGAACGACAAGGCCGACTTCATCGTGGGCGGCCTCGCGGCACACGTCCAGATGGCGATCAACGAGCAGACGAAGGCCGCGAAGAAGCTCTACATCTCGGTGAGCCAGTCCGACGAGATCAGCGCCAAGCCCGACACGAGCCCGCTGACCTTCCACGAGGCGCTGAACCCGACCATCACGAGCCGCGCCATGGCGCAGTTCGGGATGCAGAACATCGGCAAGAAGTGGTGGATCGTCTACGCGGACTACGCGTGGGGCAAGCAGAACAACGCCGTGTTCGCCGAGCGCGTGCAGAAGCTCGGCGGCACGATCCTCGGCAGCACCCCGTACCCGCTCGGCAAGCCCGAGTTCTCCGCCCACCTGCCGAAGATCCAGGCCGCGAAGCCCGACGCGATCCTCGCCGTGACGCCGGGCGCCGACAACGTGCCGTTCCTGAAGCAGGCCATCAGCTTCGGCCTGAAGAAGGAAGCGAAGATCGCGCAGCCGCTGCACTTCCTCTTCTACACGAAGGAGGGCGGGGCCGAGGTCTTCCAGGACATCTACGGCGCGACCCACTTCTGCCACGAGCTCGCCGAGACGATCCCCGAGGCCAAGAAGTTCGTCGAGGCCTTCCAGAAGAAGTTCAACCAGCCGCCCGACGCGTACTCGACGTACGGCTACAGCGGCATCAAGGAGATCGCGCGCGGGGTCGAGCTGGCGAAGTCGACGGACTCCGACCAGGTGGCGAACGCGCTCCGCAAGAACCGCGAGTACAACCACTACAAGGGCAAGCAGTACTGGCGCGCCTGCGACAACAAGGCGTTCCAGGACCTCTGGATCCTCCGCGTGCGCTCGCCCCAGCAGGTGAAGGGCGAGTGGGGGCTCTTCGACGTCGTCGGCAAGGTCGCGGCGAACGAGGAGCTCGAGCGCACCTGCGCGGAAAAGGGGTTCGCGTAGTGCGTGACGGGCGGCGGGCGCCGGCGCGCGATGTTTGACATCACGTTCGCCGCGCTCGCCGCCCAGGTGTTCACGGGCCTGGTGCTGGGCGGCATCCTCGTGCTCATGGCGGTCGGGCTCAGCCTCATCTTCGGGCTCATGACCGTGGTCAACTTCTCCCACGGCGCGCTCTACATGCTGGGCGCGTACGTCGCCTTCACCTTCCTCGGGCTCACGAAGAGCTTCTGGCTCACGCTGATCCTGGCGCCGCTCGTGGTGGGGACGCTCGGGCTCCTCATCCAGCGCTTCCTGATCCGCCGGCTCTACGGGCGCAGTCCCGACGACCCGCTCCTGCTCACGTTCGGGCTCTCCCTGGTGCTCGTCGAGTCCGTGAAGGTGGTGTGGGGCAAGGTCGGTCTCACCGTCGATCCGCCGCGCGACCTCGCCGGCGCCGTCAACCTGGGGTTCATGAACTTCCCCGTCTACCGGCTGTTCGTCGTCGCGGTGACCGCCGTCGTGCTCATCGGGCTCTGGCTCTTCCTGGAGAAGACGAACGTCGGGCTCATCATCCGCGCGGGCACGCGGGATCCGCTGATGGTCCGGGCGCTCGGCGTCGACCTCGGCCGGATCTGGCTGCTCGTGTTCGGCCTCGGCGTCGGGCTGGCCGGCCTCGCGGGCGTGCTCGCGGGCCCGATGCGCGGCGTCTACGCGGAGATGGGGGTCGAGATCATCATCGAGTGCTTCGTGGTCGTGGTGGTCGGCGGGATGGGCAGCCTCCCCGGCGCGATCGTGGCTGGGCTCCTCATCGGCGAGATCGTGAGCCTCACCACCTTCTTCGCGCCGAAGCTCGCGGAGATCGTGGTCTTCCTCGTGATGGCGGCCGTCCTCCTCATCCGGCCGAGCGGGCTCTTCGGCGAAGCGGGGCTGGCGGAGTGATCCGGCGTGTGGCGGCGGCGGTGGCGGCGCGCCCGGTGACGTCGGTCATCGTCTTCTTCGCGATCTTCCCGTTCATCGTCCCGCACACCTCGCTCGCTACGCAGGTGCTGACATACGGGCTGTTGGCGCTCGGCTTCAATCTCCTCTACGGCTACACCGGGCTGCTCTCGTTCGGGCACGCCGCGTACTTCGGCCTCGGCGCCTACGGCACCGGGATGGCGCTCGCGAAGCTCAAGCTCGCCTCGATCTGGGGCGCGATGGGTATCGGGGTGGCCGCCGCCGTGCTCGGCGGCCTCGTCGCGGGCTTCCTCTGCCTCCGCCGCCGGGGCATCTACTTCGCGATGCTGACGCTCGCGTTCTCGCAGCTCCTCTACTTCATCGCCTTCCACCTCGCGGACTGGACGGGCGGCGACGACGGCCTGCGCGGGATCCCGCTGCTGCCGCTCGGGCTTCCGGGCTTCTCGGTCTCGCTGCGCACGCCGTTCGCCTTCTACTGCTTCACCTTCGTCGTCGTCAGCCTCGCGGTGGCCGCGCTCAAGCGCATTCTCGACTCGCCCTTCGGCGCGGTGCTCCAGGCGATCCGCGAGAACCCCGAGCGGGCGGCGGCGTGCGGCTACGACGTCAACCGGATCAAGCTGGCGTCGTTCGTCTTTTCCGCGTTCTTCACCGGGCTGGCGGGCGCGCTGGAGGCGCTGCGTCTGACGGTGGTGCCGGTCGAGGCGCTCTACTGGTCGACCTCGGGCCAGATCGTCATCATGACGCTGCTCGGCGGCGCCGGGACCTTCTTCGGTCCGTTCGTGGGCGCGCTGACGTTCCTCGTGCTCGAGGAGCGGCTGAGCCGGCTCATCGAATGGTGGCCCATCGTGGTCGGGGCGATCTTCATGACGTTCGTGCTCTTCCTGCCGAGGGGCATCTGGGGCACGCTGCTCGCGCGCATCGCTCCCGCGCGCGGCTGACGGGAGGACACCATGGCCGTCCGGGAGGCGCTCGTCGAGCGTGCCGTGCGCGTGACGCGCGAGCGGATCGCGCCGCGCGCCGCCGAGGTCGATCGCGACGCGCGCAATCCCGTCGAGAGCTGGCGCGATCTCTGGAAAGAAGGGTTGCTCGCGTGCGCCGTCCCGGCCGCGCACGGCGGTCTCGGGCTCGACATGCCGACGTACGTCGCCGTCATCCGGACCATCACGCAGGGCTGCGCGAGCACCGCGATGACGCTGCACATGCACTCCACCGTCATGCGCTTCATCGACGCGCTCGGCACCGAGGCGCAGAAGCGGCGCTGGTTCGCCGACGTCGTCGAGCGCGGCCGGATGTTCGGAAGCTGGGGCAGCGAGCCCGCGGTGAGCCTGTCCCGCACGTTACTCATGGAGACCGCGGTGCGTGCGGACGGCGACGCGCTCGTCGTCGATGGCGTGAAGCACTTCTGCACGATGGCGCTCGGCGCGTCGCACTACATGATCTGGTGCGCGCTCGACGGCGAGAGCGACATGGGCAAGGCGCTGTCGCTCGTCGTCGTGCCCGCCGACACGCCGGGAATCGCCACCGACGGCAAGTGGGACACGCTCGGCATGCGCGGCACCTACAGCCCGTCGGTGACGTTGACGAACGTGCGCGTCCCGCGCGACGCGGCGCTCGGCGGGCCCGGCGCGGCGACACAGGTCGGCGTGATCGAAGGCTTCGCGCTCGGCTACGCGGCGGTCTACCTCGGCCTCGCGGAAGCGGCGTTCGATTTCGCCGTGGAGTACGCGCGCAAGCGCGTCGTCAAGCCGGAGAACGTGTCGGTCGCGAACGATCCTACGGTGCAACGGCATCTCGGCGCGCTCCGCGTCCACCTCGACGCGGCACTGCTCGCGCTGGCCGACTCAGCCGCGCGCTGGGCGGATGCGGACGTCACCGAGCGCGGCTTGCTCGCCAATCGCGCGAAGCTCCTGGGCACCGAGGTCGGGCTCGAGGTGACGGAGAAGGTGATCCAGGTGGTCGGCGGCCGGGGCGCCTACCGCGACTTCCCCGCCGAGCGCGCGTTCCGCGACCTTCGCACATCGACGCTGATGCCGCCGACCGTCGATCGCATGACGGAGACGATCGGCAAGAGCGCGCTCGGCATCACGGAGGGCATGTTCCGCGTCACATAACATGGGGGGCCCCGGCGCCCCCAGCCCCTCACGCGAGTGTCGGGACTAGACACCCAGGAACCTCTGCTGGATCGTGGGCTCGCGGCGAAGATCGTCCGGCGTGCCCGAGAACTGGATCCGGCCCTGGTCGATCACGTAGAGGCGGCTCGACAGCGCGAGCGCGACCTCGAGGTTCTGCTCCACGAGCAGGATGGTGCCGCCCCGGCGGCTGATCTCGGCGAGGATCGCCGTCAGGTTCTGGACGAGGATCGGTGCGAGGCCTTCCGTCGGCTCGTCCACCAGCATCAGGCGCGGCTTCGCGACCAGCCCGCGCGCGATCGCGAGCATCTGCTGCTCGCCACCCGAGAGGAAGCGGCCGCGATAGTCGACCCGTTCTTTCAGCCGGGGAAAGTATTCGTAGACTTCTGCGAGCAACGCGCCGTCGTCGTCCTTCACGCCGGCGCCGAGCATGGCGAGGCGGAGATTGTCGGCGACGGTGAGATTCGGAAGCACGCGCCGCTCCTCCGGCACCCAGGCGATCCCGTGCCGTGCGACCTCGTGCGGCTGGCGTCCCGCGAGATCGTCGCCACCGAACGCGATCCGGCCGCGCGCGGGCGGCGCGACGCCCATGATCGAGCGCAGCGTCGTCGTCTTGCCGGCGCCGTTGCGGCCGATCAGCGTGACGACCTCACGCTCGGCGACGGCGAGCGAGACCCCCTGGAGGATGTGCGCCTCGCCGTAGTACGTGTGGAGGTCTTCGACTTCGAGCAGCGCCGTCATCAGGACGCCCCGAGGTAGGTCCGCTGCACGGTCTCGTTGGCGCGGATCTCCTCGGGGGTGCCGTCGGCGAGCACCTGGCCCTGGTGCAGCACGGTGATGCGGTCGGAGATCTTCATGACGAGCTTCATCTTGTGCTCGACGAGGATGATCGTGCGGCGCGCGCGGAGCTCGCCGATCAGCACCATCGTCTCGTCGGTCTCCTCGGGGCTCATCCCCGCCGTGGGCTCGTCGAGCAGCAGCAGCACGGGATTCGCGGCGAGCGCGATGGCGAGCTCGAGGTGCCGCTGCTCGCCGTGCGAGAGCTGCGCGGCGAGGAGGTGGCTCTTGGGCGAGAGCCCCACGGTGGTCAGGACCTCGTCGGCACGCGCGCGCGCCTCCGCGAGGGAATCCGCGCGGCGCCAGAAGTCCAGCGCCTGCGCGGATCCCTGCGCGGCGACGCGCACGTTCTCGAACACGGTCAGGTGCGGGAAGACCGACGTGATCTGGTAGGACTTCGCGACGCCGAGGCGCGCGATCGCGTGCTGCCGCATCCCTGTGACCTCACGGTCCTTGAACCAGATGCGCCCCGACGTCGGCGGCACTTCACCGGAGATCAGGCGGAAGAACGTCGTCTTGCCGGCGCCGTTCGGCCCGATGATCGAGCGCAGCTCGCCCTCGCGGACCGAGAAGTCGACTCCGTTGACGGCGAGGAGGCTGCCGTAGGCGCGCACGAGCTTTTCCGTTCGAAGGAGCGGGACGGCGGACACGAGCGCGAGACTAGGGCGCGAGCGTCGCGCCTGTCAAGGCGCCGGAGGCTCGTCCAGGTCGGGACGGCAGACCGCCTTGAAGTTGCACCAACGGCAGATCCTGAGATTCTCGCTGAGCTCGAAGTCGGTGATCATCGCGAGGTTCGCCTCGGGATCCTTCAGGTACGACTTCATCCCGCGGATCGACAGACGCAGCCGCTCGCGCACCTCCTCGAGCCGGTCGTCGCTCCAGGTGTGCGGGGTGACGACGGGGTCGCGGAGGTTCACCTCGTAGAGATCGACGTTGTGCGGCGGCACGCCGAGGACCTCGTGCGCGTAGAGCGCGTAGCAGCCGAGCTGGAACGAGGCGTCCTCGCCACCGCCGCCCGTCTTCCAGTCGACGAGCGCGAGCCGTCCCTCCGGCGTCCAGTAGCCGAAGTCCGGCGCGGACCACACGTGCGTGCCCTCGAAGTCGAACGTCTTCGACCAGTGCTCGATCGACCAGTGCGCCGGCGACGTGCGCCGGATCTCGGCGAGCAGCGGCAGCTTGAAGAAGTTCCGCAGACACATCTGGACGGAGCCGGCGAGCGCGAGCCACGCCTCGTCGCGGATCGCGACCTTGTACTCGTGCTCGAACAGCGCGAGCGTCTTCGGCTTGTCGTTGTAAACGCCGGCCCGAGAGGAGCGGAATTCCGCGCGCATCCGCTCGATCGCGTCGCGCACGAACGGTTCCACCGGGATCTCGACGCCCTCGCGGAAGGCGTTGAGCGCCATCTCGATCGCGTCGTGGACGATGCGCCCCGCCCACATCTGGCGCGAGGCGAGCTGCTTGAGGATGTAGAGCCGGCGCACGTCGGGCGCCGCATCGCTCGCCCATCCGCCCCACGAGCCGTAATACTGGTAGAAGTAGCGGCGCTTGCACTCCTGGAAGGCGCCGTCCCTGCTCCGCGACCACGAGAAGTCGTTGGTCAGGTCGGCCACGCTTCGGATTCTACGTTATAGTTGCGCCATGCCGAAGCCGGCGTTCGTCGTCCCGTGCCCGTGCTGCCAGGCCAAGCTCACGATCGACCCCGAGCTGGGCGCGGTGATCTCTCACGAAGAGCCCCCGCGCCAGCGATCCACCGCCGACCTCGGCAGCGCGATCGATCAGCTCAAAACGAAGTCTGCGGAGCGCGAGGAGCGCTTCAAGCAGCAGATGCAGGCCGAGGCGCAGAAGGGCCAGCTGCTGGACCGGAAGTTCCAGGAGAGCCTCAAGAAGGCGAAGGACTCGCCCGACCCGCCCAAGCGGCGCTACGACTACGAGTAGCCCGGCCGCGGCCGGCCTGCTGCGCGGCCTCCTGCGTGGCGTCAGCCGAAGCTTCTACCTCTCGCTCCGGATCCTGCCGCGCGACCTGCGCGCCCCTGTCGGCCTCGCGTACCTGCTCGCGCGCGCAGCCGACACCGTCGCGGACACGCGGCTGATCGCGCGCCACGAGCGCCTCGCGCACCTCGAGACCCTGCGCGCCGCCTTCGCGGGCTCGGGCGCGGACGTCGCGCGCGTGGCGGCGGCGTGCCGTCCGCACCAGTCGAACGCCGCGGAGGCGAGGCTGCTCGCCCGGCTGCCCGACGCCGTCGCGGCGCTGGATCAGCTCGCGCGGGACGACCGTGCCGCCGTGCGCGGCGTCCTCGACACGCTCACGAGCGGGATGGTGTTCGATCTCACGGCGTTCCCGGGCGAAGACGCGACGCGAGTCGCGGCCCTGCGGACACGCGCCGATCTCGACCGCTACGTCTACCTGGTTGCCGGCTGCGTGGGCGAGTTCTGGACCGCCATCCACGCCGCCCACCGCCCGCGGCTCGCCCGCTGGGACATCGCCGCCATGAGCGCAGACGGCGTGAGGTTCGGCAAGGCGCTCCAGATGACCAACGTGCTGCGCGACGTGCCGAGCGACCTGCGCCACGGCCGCTGCTACCTCCCCGCCGACGAGCTCGGCGCGCACGGCCTGACGCCGGGCGATCTCCTGGACCCGGACGCGATGCCCAAGCTGCGGCCGCTCTACGGCGCGCTGCTCGACCTCGCCGCCGAGCACTATCGTGCCGGGTGGCGCTACGCGCTCGCGATCCCGCGCGGCGAGTGGCGGATGCGCCTGGCCTGCGCGTGGCCGCTGCTCATCGGCGAGGCGACGATCGCCGCGCTCCGGCGCCACGACAACCCGCTCGCCGCCACGGCGCCCGTCAAGATCGCGCGGCGGCGCGTGCGGGCGATGCTCGCGCGCTCGCTCGTGGCGGTCTGGTCGAACGCGGCGCTCGCCGCGGAGGCCCGCCGAGCCCGCGAAACGTAAATTCTCCTTGCGCTGCCGGTGCGCGCTGTGCACGGTATGGCGGCGGCGGAGAACAATTGATCACGGAGGACGCGATGGAAATCCCCTCCCCGATGCCCCCCGAGATGCTGCCTTCCGAGCCGATGCCCGTCGACGAGCCGGAAAGCCGGCCCGCACGACCCGCGCGGCGCCCCGCGAAAGCGAAGAAGCGCGCCGCCGCGAAGAAGCGGTCGCGCCCGAAGGCGAAGAGCCGCGCGAAGGCCCGCAAGTCGTCCGCGCGCGGCGGCAAGAAGCGCGCGAAGAAGGCGGGGCGCGCCCGGAAGCGGTCCCGCCGCTAGTCGCGCTCGTCGTTCGGGGCGAGGCCGAGCAGCGCGGCGGGGTCGATCCGCGCGCTGCCGACCTGCGCGCCGAAGTGGAGGTGGGGACCGGTGATGCGGCCCGTCATCCCCACCGTGCCCAGCCTCTCGCCCCGCGCGACGAGCTGTCCCTCCTTCACCGCGACGGAGTCGAGGTGGAAGTACGCGGTGTGCAGCCCGAGCCCGTGGTCGAGGATGACGAGCCGGCCGGGGAAGAAGAACTCGCCGAGCAGCACCACGCGCCCCCGGTTGGCCGCCACGATCGGCGTCCCAACCGGCGCCGCGAAGTCGATGCCGCTGTGAGGCGCGCGCGGCTGGCCGTTGATCACGCGCCGGGAGCCGAATCCAGTGCCCGGCTCGTCTCCGGCGACCGGACGTAGCCAGCGGCCCCGCCAGAGTCGCTCGCCGCTGATCCGGCGATAGGTCAGCCGCATGCGCTCGGTTTCATCGGTCGCGCGCTTCTCCGTCACCGGGTCGAGCTCGACCATCGACGGCGCGACCGTGAGGCGCTGGACCTTGTACTCCCGCGCGGTGAGCGGGAACGCGCCGGCGACGCTCGTGACACCGCGGAAGGTCCGCGCGACCGCCTGCCACCGGCGCGCGCCGGCGGGAGCGTCCATGTCGAGGCCGACGACCGCGGCGTGGCCGCCCGCCGTCGCGAACGCGCTGAACGGATGACCGTCGACCATCAGCTCGACGACCGCGGCGGGTGGCGCGCCGTGGATACGGGCGAGCACGACGTCGCCCGCGCGCGGCCGCGCGGGATCGAACGTCACGCGCAGGGCATCGCCGTGAGCGAGGGACGGCCAGACGGCGGGGAGGAGGACGAGGAGGAGAAGGAGTCGGCGGCCGGGCGCCGCCGTCACTCCGGCCGTTGCTGGCGGAGGAACTGCTCGATCTCGGCCACGAGCTGGGACGCGGGAGGCAGCTCGCCCTGGTCGCCGCTGTCCGTCGTCTCCTCTTCCTCGGGCGCGGCCTTCTCGAGCTTCGCCACGTAGCCCGCGATCTTCGTGTTCTGCGCGACGATCTCAGCGAGGTTCTGATCGAACTGCTTCACCGCCTCGTCGAGGTCGCTGAGGTCGAGCGTCGCCGAGAGCAGCGTCAGCACGCGCTTCACGAGCGCGAGGGTCGCCTTCGGGTTCTCGATCCCGGAGATGTAGTGCGGGACGTTGGCCCACAGGCTGGCCGTCGGCAGCCCGCGCTCGCGGCACGCGATGTTCAGCACGCCCACGATCCCCGTCGGCCCTTCGTAACGCGAGGGCCGGGCCCCGATCAGCGCGCGGAGCTCGGGATCGGTCGCGGTCCCGGACAGGCGGACCGGCCGCGTGTGCGGCACCTCGGCGAGCAGCGCGCCCAGCGTGAGGACGAGCGTCACGCCGCAGCGGCGCGCGAGCTCGATCACGGTCGCGCAGTAGGTCTTCCACCTGAGATGCGGCTCCGCGGCCACGCCGACGATGATGTCGCGCGGCAGCGAGGCCGAGCGCGTCACCGAAAACTCGGTGGCGGGCCACACGATCTCGCGCTCGTTGGCGGCGTTGTAGCGGACGAGCGGGCGCGTGAGACCGAAGTGGTAGAACTCCTCGGGATCGATCTCGGCGAACTTCTCCGCCTGGAAGCCGGTGGCGAGATAGCGCACGGCGGTCGACGCGGCTTCGGCGGCGTCGTTCCAGCCGGGGAACGCCATGATGAGGATCGGGCGCCGCAGGCCTTCGGGGAGATGCTGGACCGTCAGATGGTCCATGCGCGCGAGTCTACCACGCCTGCACGAGCGCGAGCGGTTGACCGGCGTGCATGGCGTCGGTAGCATGAGGCCGGCTTTTACTCTCCGAGCGGAGGTCACCCACCATGCGAAGCATCCGTGGCAGAATCCTGTTGCTCAGCGCCGTGCTGCTTGCCACGGCGGGTTGCGCCACCAGCGAGGAATGGACGACGTGGTACGAGCACCGCACGCACTTCGCGTCGTACGACCACATGGGCTTCTCGGTGCGGAACACCGAGGGCAGCTCGCCGAAGGTCACGCGCCAGGACATCGCCCTCGCCCGCGACGAAGGCTGGTGGGGCAAGCCGATCACCGTCAGCCAGGAGCAGATTCTTGAACGGTAGAAGTCTCGTTGCCGCCGCTCTCGTCCCTCTCACGCTCGCGGCCGGTGTCGCTGTCGCGGCGCCGCCGTCCGATCGCGTGCTCCCCGCGGAGCAGTACACGACCGACAAGGGCCGCGCCCTCGCCGCCGCGCATCGTGGGGCGCTGCAGGAGCTGAACTCGGGCCTCTACCACTGCTGGCCGTGGGTGGAGGTGCAGAAGGCCTCGATCGGCTTCTACCGGCCCAAGAACGCGACACAGGACGATCGCTACCTGTCGACGCGCATCTACATCGAGCAGGATCCGTCGCCGGCGTTCGCGCGCCTCAAGTTCGAGGAGCGTGCCACCGCGATGTTCTCGCGGTACGTCGGGCCCCTGCTGCGCCGGATGACGAAGAGCCCGGCGCTCGCCGCGGATCCGAAGCTCGACGGGTTCACGGCGATCCTCGAGTGGATGAAGCCCGCGGCGCCCGTCGGCGGCCGTCCGGTGCACGAGACCGTCGCGATCTTCATCGACAAGCCGACCGCGCTCGACTACCTCCAGAGCCGGACCGACATCAGGACGCTGTCGAGCAAGGCGCGCGTGCTCGGGTTCGACGGCGAGACCCCGCTGGGCACGATCGCGATCGGGCCCGCGTGGGACGACAATTTCGTGACGACGTTCAAGGTCGCGAATTATCAGCTCGAGCCCGGGGTCGTGTGTCAGTAGGCGAGAAGCGACAGCCGTAACTTGACGCACCTCGGAGGGAGCGTCTCGGCGCTCCCCCCGACACCTGCCATCTCCCGGACACGCCGCCTGTAGTCAATCCACTCCCCGCACCAGAGACAGCGAGCGAGCGAGCGACGACGCGATCGTGCGGAGAGACTGCGCGGCCGGGCTCGACGGAGACGTCGAGACGAAGGAAGCGCCGGCGTCGGCGGCGCGCGCGAGGTCCGGATCGAACGGGATCCGGCCAAGAAAAGGGATCCCGCTTTCTTGCGCCAGCGTCGAGACGTCCGGGCCCGGGAAGAGACCTGCCATGTTTTCGATCAGACCGAGGATGGGCGCGCGCACCTGTTGCGCGACCGTCAGCGAGCGGCGGACGACCAGCTGGGAGACGTCCGACGGGATCGTCACCACCACCATCCCCGCGAGAGCCGGGACCAGCGACGCGACCGTGAGCAAGCGGTCGGTGCCCGGCGGGAGATCGACGAGCAGGACGTCGAGGTCTCCCCACGCGGTGTCCGCCAGGAACTCGCGGAGCGCGTTGGCCTCCATCGTCCCGCGCCACGTGTGCGCCTCGTCCTGCGTCGGCGCTTCCCACGTGAGCGGGGCGGCGTCCGTCGGCAGCAGCAAATCCATCGACATCACCTTCACGCCGAGCGCGTCGCGCGGCGGCTCGACGGCACCCTCGCGCACGACGAGCTTGCCGCCACGCACGCCGAGCATCTTCGCCATGCTGGGGCCGTTGAGGTCCGCGTCGAGCACGCCGACACGGCAGCCGTCGAGCGCGAAGGCGCCGGCGAGGTTCGCGGTCACCGACGATTTGCCGACGCCGCCCTTGCCCGAGACGACCGCGACGATCGCGCGCACACCCGCGAGGCGCGCGCGCAGGCGCGCCTGCTGCGCCTCGACCTGGCCGACGATGTTCGAGCCGCCGTCACCGGCGATGTCGCGGTAGCTCTTGGGCATCAGCCCGCCCGCTCGGGTGTCGCAATCGCGCGGGCGACCGCGACGAGCGCCGCGAGGGTCACCACGAGGAAGATCGCGGCGCCCGCCTGAAACGTCATCGCTCCGCCCCACGGGGCCGCGATGCTCGCGCCGTCGCCGTGCAGCGCGACCGCGCCGACCTTCCAGGCGCGGAGCGCGAGCAGCAGGACGATCAGCGCGGCGAACGCGCGGCGGGCGACGCCCGCGGCGCCACGCAGCCACGACCAGCGGCGCGACAGTAAGAGAGGGATCAGGATCAAGGGCACGGCGCCGATCAACCCCCAGCGCGCCAGGCTCGCCGTCGTTCCGGCTCCGGTCCTGCCGCCCATGACGCCGACGCCCTGCGACAAGAGCCACATCCCGCCCAGCCAGTACACGACGCCGTAGACCAGGTACGCGTACGCCGCCACGCGAAACCGGCGGTCGGCCCGCTCACTCACACGCCCGCTCACTCACGCGGCCGGAACCTCGCGCCCCACGTGCTGCGCACTTTCGCGAGCAGCGCGGGCGTGATGACGCTCTGACCGCGGCCGCGCGCGTACGCTTCCACGGCCTTCACGACCATCCCGCGCGCGAACGACGGGATCGCGGACAAACGCTCGCGCGCGGCGGGCTCCCACGTGAGCTCTTCGTTCACCGGCAACCCGAACGTCATCGTCGCCGGCAGATCGATCACGGCGCCGCCGTGCGCCCCGGGTCGATAGCCGCACGCGGGATCCTCGGCGAGGTAGTCGCCGTACGTCGCGTACGCGCGGCAGCGGCAGCCGCCGCACACTTTCGAGAACTCGCACGCACCGCAGCGCCCGCCGAGCTTCGGCTCGCGCAGATCGTCGAAGACGGGCGCGCCGCGCCAGAGATCGGCGAAGCTCGTCGCACGCAGGTTGCCGGCGGCGACCGGCATGTACGGGCACGGCGTGACGTCGCCTTCGGGCGTGATCCGGCAGTAGTACTTCCCCGCCGGACACGAGCCGTGCGCGTAGTTCCGGAGGAGCGGCGACTCCGGGTTCATCTCCCAGATGATCCGGCGGAAGTGCGGCGCGCACTTCGCGCGGATCAGGAGACCGTCCGCGCGCCCGACGGGCGTGGACCACGGATCTTCGAACATGGGGGCCCCGCCTCGGGAGGACCCCCAAGCCCCCTCGAACGCCGGCGGCTCGGGTGTCGCCGGCGTGCGTCCGAGCAGCCGCTGCACGAACCCCGGCGGCCCGCTGCCGACGCCCTGCGCCTTCGCGAGCCACGTGAGGATCCGCTCGTACGCGGCGGCGTCGATGTCGGTGAGATCGCGCCCGCGCCCCGTGCGCACGAGGAAGAAGAAGTTCAGGACCTTGGCCCCGAGCTCCTTCGCGAGGTCGACCATCGCCGGAACCTCGGCGACGTTCCAGTCGGTGACCGACATGTGGAGCGAGAAGTCGAGCCCGGCGTCGTTCAGGACGCGCGTCGCGCGGACCGCGCCGTCCCACGCGTTCGGCAGACGGCGGAAGGCGTCGTGCTTCCTCGCGTCGGTGGAGTCGAGGCTGATCGACGCGCCGAGCACGCCACGCGCACGCATCAGCTTCGCCTCGCGCTCGCGCAGCAGCACGCCGTTCGTCCCGAACACCGTGGTGAAGCGCTTCTCGGCCGCGTATCCCGCGATGTCCCAGATGTCCTTGCGAAGGAGCGGCTCGCCCCCGGTGAGGATCAGGAAGACGTTCGGGTTGACGCTCGCGATCTCGTCGATGACCCGGCGACACTCATCGGTGGTGAGCTCTCCGCGCGTGTCGGCGCCCGCGAAGGCGGACATGTAGCAATGCGCGCACTCGAGGTTGCACCGCTGGGTGAGGTTCCACGACACGGAGTACGCGGTGTACGGGTTCACGCCGCCCGGACGTGTATCAATCATTGGACATTCCCATGCTGGCCGGCCGGGTGATACGGTCCACGCATGGGCCTATTCGACGTTCCGGTCACGCTGATCAACCCGGACGACAGACAGCGCGCGATCACGATCGCCATGCTCGTCGACACCGGGTCCACCTACATGTTGCTGCCACCCGAAGTGGTCGCGGCGCTCGCGTTGCCCATTCGCGAACAGCGCGAAGCGGAGCTGGCGAGCGGCGAACGGGTCCTGTACGGTGTCGGCGAGGTACGAGTCCGGCTGTTCGACCGGGAGTACGCGAACGTCTTCGTCGCGGGACCGCCCGGGTGTCCGACGCTCCTCGGCGCATTCACGCTCGAAGCGTTCGGCCTTGCCGCGGATCCCGTCCACGAGCGCATCTTCCCGGTGGTTGCCCGCTTGTAGGCCCTGCGGCCTCACGGCCGCGCGCCCTTCAGGTGCGTCGCGAAGAACCGCTGCAGGTCGTCCAGCGCCTGTCGCGCGGCCGCGGGGTTGCGAACGTCGAAGACGTGCTCGGCTCCGGGGTACATCGTGATCGCGACGGGGCGGCCGCGGCGCGCCAGCTCCGCCACCTTGTTCGCGCAGTTCTGCGCGACGTTCAGCGTGTCCTGGTCGTCCGCGCCCATGAGCACGAGGGTCGGCGCCTCGACGTCGTCCAGGAGGTTGTTCGCACGCTCCTGCGCCTCGGGAGGCCAGCTCGCCAGCGGGCTCACGCACAGTGGATAGTACGCGGCGGCGGCGCGGAAGCCGCCGCCCGGCGCGCCACGCCGATACCGCACGCTGGACGTGCGCAGGGCCGCGCTCGCGCCCCACGAGAACCCGAGGACCCCGATGCGATCGGGCTGGATGTCCGGACGGCCGCGCAGGTACTCGAGCGCGGCGAACGCGTCCTCGGTGGTCTGATCGAGCGTCGCCGGAAAGTACGTCGGGATGGTGCACTCCGGGCGTCCGCAGGGCGTGAAGCTGTCGACGATGACGCTGGCGTACCCCAGCGCTCTGAGCCGTCCCGCCCACCCGGGCATGTGCCGGCCGACCCCGCCGCAGGTATGGAGCAGCACGACGGCCGGAAACGGCCCGTCGCCGTCGGGCTTCGTGAACGAGTGGAAGACGGTGCCCGGCGCGGGCTGCGCCGGAAACGGGACGCGCGCCGTCGCGCACCCGGCGACCACGGCCGCCCCGAGCGTCAGGGCGCTCACCAGGGCCGCTGCGCTCACGCGCTACCTGGGCTTCTTGTTCGACACGTAGCCCGCGATGACCTCGTTCATCGTCTCGCGCGCGTGCCCGATGCCCTCTTCGCACATCGCGAGGTCGATCGTCGTCACGCCCTTCGCGGCCGCGACCTTCTCGACCTCTTCGCGCGTCATGTCGCGCATGAAGCCCGCGGGCACGCGATTGAGACGCGCGGTCGCGTCCTCGGTCCACGTGAACGGCGACGCGGGCGCGGTCTCGCCGGCCGGCGCCTGCGCGGGCTCGAACTTCGTCTTCGCGAGCAGCGTGTCCCAGCCGGCGCCGAGCTTCTCGCGGCCGACCGTCTCCTCGATCATCGGCAGCGCGAGCGAGGTCGTGATGACCGGGATCTTCTTCGAGCGCGCGTACTTCTCGACGCGCGCCTTGGCGCGGCGGCGCAGGTACGCGTCCTCGACCTCGCGCAGCGCGTCCCGCGCGTCGGCCGACCACTTCACCTGCACGCCCGGCATCGACTCCTCTTCCTCGATCCCGCCTTCCTGCGTGGCGATCGCCTCCACGACGTCGCGGGAGATGATCTGGAACTTGTCCGCGTCGGCCTTGCACACCGGGCAGGTCACGACCGGGTTCGGGCCCTTCACGGTGTACCCGCAGATCGAGCAGATCGCGGTCGCCGTCTGGTTGTCGGCGCGGAGCTTCGCCACGGCCAGGTCCTCGGCCATGATCTGCATCTTCTCCGCCATGCGCGTGGGCATGAAGATCGCCATCGCCTCGTCGATCACCTTGTTGGTGATGACGGTGTGGCCCTGCTCGATCGCGTAGCGCAGCAGCGCGGTGCGGGCGACGCCCTTCACCTGCGGCGGCACGCGCTCCATCCGCGCCTCCGCCTCTTCCGTCCACGAGATGATCTCTTCCGCCTTCACGTCGAGCGGCGGATAGAACGTGCCGCCGGTCAGCAGCACGTTGCACGGCGCGAGGCGGAGCAGATTCTCCGTGTTCGAGCCGAGGTCGGTCTCGTGCTCGTCGGAGTGCACGCCCACGCGGCCGAGGATGAGCAGCCACGGCTGCTCCTTGCGCGCGAACGTCAGGATCTTCTCGAAGCACTTGCCGTCGAGCAGCGTGATCGAGAGGTCGACGCCGTCCTCGGCGGCGAGCTTGCGCGCAATTTCTAAATGCGACTGGTAGATTTTCGCCAGTCCGGTGTCGATGATCTCCTCGTGCAGCTGCTCCTGCTCCTTGAACCGGAAGATCTTCGACGCCTTCTCGTTCAGCACGCCCACGATGCCGTTGAACATCGCGTAGTGGAGGTACGGATCGTAGACGCCGATCGCCTGCAGCGGCCGCCCGGTCGCCTTCGCGATCGCGATGCCGATCTTGAGCCCGTGGAACGACTGGGGCGAGCCATCGACACCGACGACGACGGCGCCCTGCTGGTCCTTGAGCGCGTCGCTGTTGCGGACGACGAGCGTGTCGCGGTCGACGTGACGGACGTAGCGCTCGGTCACGGAGCCGAGCTGGCTGTCCTTCACCGCGCCCATGCCGAGCGCGCCCATCACGACCAGATCGTAGTCGGACGCGCGCGTGTCCTCGACCAGCACCTTGTAGTGCTTGCCGTCGATCATCTTCCGTTCGCATGTCAGCCCGGCGTCAGCGGCCTTCTGGGCCATCACGTCGAGATAAGACTCGGAGATGAGCTGCAGGCCCATCGCGATCAGCGAGTCGTGGATCTTGCGCTGGCGCTCGAGCTCGTTCTCGTCCTTGTATTCCTCGGGCAGCGTGTACTCCATCTGCTTGAAGCGGTAGTCGTGCAGACGGGCGGCGTAGACGTGGATTCCGGTCAGCTTCGACGCGAACGCCTTCCCGAGCTCGACGGCCAGGTCGATGGCCCGATTCGAGAAGTCGGAGTTGTCGACCGGAACGTAGATGTGCTTGTACATTGCGCCGCCTCCCCTGTCGCTACCTGAGCTCGAAATCGATCGTCGCCGCGCCGTTGGGCGCGACGGTGACTTTCCTGGTCAGCGTGACGGGCTCCTTCGCGCGTCCCGAGCGGCGGTAGCCCTCGTGCCACATCGCGATCGTGTAGGTGCCCGGCGGGACGCCGTCGATCTTGAAGTGGCCCCGCTCGTCGGTCACCGCGTAGTACGGGCTGTCGTGCACGACCAGCCAGCCCATCATGTGCCGGTGCGCCTCGCACGTCACGCGCACGACCCCGGGCGTCGTGAGACGCCGGGTGATGTCGATCACCTGCCCCTTCGCCGGGAGGGCGAGGTTGAACACGCCCGCACCGCCCAGCGTGCCGCGCGGGTTGTGAAGGATCGGATCCGCGTTCTTCACGCGGACGCGATCGCCCGGGCCCGCCCCCGTGACGCGGCCGACGAACGCGCACTGGCTGTTCTCGATCGTGACGTCGCCCGCCGCCCTCTTGCCGCGGCTCACGCCGCGGATCATGACGACGGAGTCCTTCACGCCGCGGTCAGCGCCGACGACGAGCGCGTGGGCCGTCCGCTGGTCGCCGCAGACCTCGCGGTCGCGGGTGACCGCGATCGTCTCCTGCCGGGGCGGGGAGCCGGCGAATCGCACGACGCCGCTCACGCTGCCACCGTTCTTCACCGCGGCTTCCTCGTAGGCGAGGCCGGCCGGCGGCGCCACGAGCAGCAGCAGGAGGAGCAGGACCACGGGGCGCACGTCATCACCTCACAGCTCCGGATTCAGCAGCGTCTCGACGGCCAGCCACACGCTGCGGCTGTACCGGAAGAACCACAGTGGAAACACGACCACGAAGCCGCCCCACACGAGGAGCTCCGTCAGCATCGACCACCGGGGCCACGTGAAGAAGAAGCCCGCGAGCGCGATCACCGTCGTCACGCCGTAGTTGACGTAGATCGCGCCGACCCAGTACCCCTGCGCGCGCTCGTAGCGCAGCCCGCACAGCGCGCACGCCGTCGCCATGGCGAACCATCCCGTGAAGAGCGGCGTCCCGCCGCATCGCGGACACCGGAGCGTCAGCGCCCGGCGCAGGACGGCGACCGCGCGCGGGATCATTTGACGGCCATGGGCCGTCAAGGTTCATGGCCGGCGTCAGTGCTTGGCCGGCGCCGCCGCCGGCGCCTTCTGGACGCCCGCGGTCTTCTTCGCCACGGCGAAGCTGTCCGGCATCAGCACGAAGATCAGCAGCACCGCGATCACCAGCGGGGTGAACGCGATCAGCGTGAGGCTCCTGAACTCGAACTTCAGGTGCATGAAGTACGCGGCCACCAGCGCCGCCTTGCCGAGCGCGAGCGCGCACAGCATCGTGCCGTTGATCATCTTGCCGAACGGCAGGAAGACGACGCCGAGCTCGATGACCGTGAGCGCGGCCAGCCACCAGAAGATGGCCATGTAGTTCGGATGCGAGTGCCCGTCGGTCGCCATCGCCCCTCCTACAGCAGGTACATGAAGGTGAAGACCATGATCCAGACGAGGTCGACGAAGTGCCAGTAGAGGCCGGCGATCTCCACCGCGTTGTAGCTCGCGGCGGGATCGGGCCGGTTGAGCACCCACCGCACCATCGAGAGCAGATAGATCACGCCGCCCGTCACGTGCAGACCGTGGAACCCCGTGACGATGAAGAACGAGGTGCCGAACAGCGAGGCGCCCCACGGGTTGCCGTTGATGTGCAGGCCGCGGTGGATCAGGTGCGTCCACTCGTACGCCTGGAGCGAGACGAAGATGGTGCCTCCCAGCGCCGTGTACAGCAGGAAATTGATCGCGCGCTGCCGGTCGCCCTTGCTCAGCCACTCGAGCGCCTTGACCATCGTGACGCTGGAGCAGATCAGCAGGAACGTCATGAGCGCGGTGAGATTGATGCCGAGCACCTGGTACGGATCCGGCCAGTCGGCGCTCGTCGCGCGCATGATGCCGTAGCCGGAGAGCAGGACGCCGAAGCCGACGGCGTCGCCGGCCAGGAAGATCCACATCCCGAGCTTGCCCCAGCTCTCGGGTGTGAGTGGTGTTTCCGCGGGCTCTACCACGTGGGTAGACGCGTGGGTCGCAGCACTCATGTCGTCTCCTCTTCTCGTGCCGCCGGATGGAATCGCCGCGCGAGAGACTCGCGCAGCGTGCTCAGGCTGACGCCGCTCACGTGCGCCAGGACACCGCCGATCACCGCCACCACCGCGAACGGCAGCAGGATCAGGAAGATGTACGGCCAGTTGTACGTCCGGTCGCCGAACGGCGACGCGACGCAGGTCGCGCACGCCTCCGCGACCGCGGGAAGGATCAGCACCCCCAGCGCGCCGAGCATGCGGATCACAGCAGGTACACCGCCACGTAGAGCACCGGCCACAGCGCGACCACGAAGTGCCAGTACATCCCGCAGGCGCGCAGGCCCGCGGCCGGCGACGCGACGAAGTGCCCGCGCCGCACGCCGGCGAGGACGATCGCGAGCCACGCGAGCGCGCCGAGCACGTGCACGCCGTGCACGCCGATCAGCGTGTAGAACGACGCCCCGTACGCACCCGACGTCACCGTGAATCCGTAGCCCAGCAGGCGCGCCCATTCGTAGCCTTGCACGGCGAGGAACACGAGACCCAGCGCGCCGGTGAGCGTGAGCCCGCGCACGAGCAGCGTGCGGTCGCGCCGGGCGCGCAGCGCGCGCACCATCGCGAAGCTCGAGCCGAGCAGAACCAGCGTGTTCAGCCCCGTGACCAGCACCGGCAGCCGCGGCTGGAGCGGCGGCGGCCACTGCGCGGCCCCCATGCGCAGGACGAAGTACGCGGAGATCAATCCCGCGAAGAACATCACCTCGCCGGCGATGAGGAACATCGTCGCGAGCCGTGCGTTCTCGAGGCCGGGCCGTCGCGGCTCGCGCTCGCGATCGCCGTCATCGCCCCCGCCCGTCGGCGGCGGCGGTGGTGGCGCGTGGCCGTTGGTACGCCGGGCCGACCGCGGCGGATCGAGAACCGCGCTCGGACTCACCAGCGGATCCCCACCATGAACGAGCCGAGGATGAGCGCGGCCACGACCGCGAGGATCACGCGGAGCACGCGCTGATTGCGCCCGCGAAGGTCCATCGGAGGCGCGCCCTCGTCGCTCATGCCTTGTCGAAGGCCAGCAGGGCCAGCAGGACGGGAAGATAGAGCAGCGACGCGAACAGCACCCGGCGCGCCGCGGCGCTCGTCCGCGAGCGGGCCTGGATCGCGCTGGCGACCGTGAACGCGAGGCCGAGCATGAACGCGCCCGCGAAGTAGACGCCGCCGGCGAGGCCGATCAGCGTCGGCAGCAGGCTCACCACGAGCAGCCCGAGCACGCCGGTCATCATCTGGCGCTCGGTGCTCCCGCCGTGCTCGTCGACCACGGGCAGCACCAGGACACCGGCGCGCGCGTAGTCGTCGCGGTAGAGCCGCGCGATCGCGAGCGTGTGCGGCAGCTGCCAGAGGAAGAGGATGCCGAAGAGGACGGCGGCGCCCACGCCGGCGTCGTCACGCGCGGCCACCCAGCCGGTCACCGGCGGCAGCGCGCCCGGAATCGCGCCGACGAGCGTCGCGAGCGGCGTGCGGAGCTTGAGCGGCGTGTACACGAAGAGATACAGCACGACGATCGCCGCCGTCACGAGCGCCGAGAGCAGGTTCACGAGCGCGGCGAGGTACGCGAGACCCACGACGGTGATCGCGGTCCCGAACAGCAGCGCCTCGAGCGGCATCAGGCGCCCGTCCGGCAGCGGTCGCAGCCGTGTGCGGCTCATCAACCCGTCGATGTCGCGCTCGCGATACTGGTTCAGCGCCAGCGTGCCGCCGGCGGCGAGGAGCGTGCCGGCCACGAGATGAATCACGCGCGCCCAGTCCGCCGGCCCCGAGAGGGCGACGTAGTAGCCGACCAGCGTGGTCACCAGGACCATCAGCACCACGCGCGGCTTCGTGAGGACCACCAGGTCCACGAGGAAACGGCGCCGGTCGCGCGCGACGGGTCCCACGATGACTTCGGCTGAACCTTGACGGCCCATGGCCGTCAAATGTGTTTCTGAGCTCGGCGGCGTCATCCGCGCACCAGCCGGAGCGTCGGTCGGGGCTGCGGCGCGCGCACCGGCTCGTCGCGGCCGGTGGACACCGCGCGCACCGCGGCGATGACCGCCGAGGCGAGAATCAGGCTCGCGACGAGGCGATGCGTCACCGGCAGCAGGAGCATCGTGAGCTGGCCGCCCGGGATCCAGACGGACGTGAACCGCGCGAAGAAGCTGCCGACGCCCAGCAGGAGCTGCACGCCGAGCAGCATCACGAGCACGCTCGCGACCGGCGCGGCGATCGCGTCATTCGTGCGGCGAAGGCGCGCGGTCACCATCGGCACGAACACGAACACCGCGGCCGCGCCGGCGAGGTGCAGCACGACGTACCCGGCGTGCGTGATCAGCGCGCCGAGCACGATCTGCGCGTAGATCACGAGCGTGGCGGCGACGGTGAGGCGCCGCAGCGCGGGATCGAAGCCCTGCACCGGCAGCCGGTGCGACGTGGACGTCAGCAGCGCCGCGATCACCGCGAGCGCGAAGAACGCCTGCGCGAGGCAGCCGTGCACGATCGCGAGCGTCTCCCTGAGCAGCACCACGCGCAGCCCGCCGAGAATGCCCTGCGCGACGACCGCGACGACCATCACGAGGCCGAGCGTGCGGAGCCGCCCGCCTTCGCGCCAGAGCAGCGCGGCGAGCGCGATCGTCAGCAGGCCCACGAGCGAGCCGAGCAGCCGGTGGCTGTGCTCGTAGAAGATGCCGCCGACCATCTGCGACCACGGATAGAAGAACATCGTGTGCCCGAAGGTCGTCGGCCAGTCGGGCACCGCGAGCGCCGCGCCGGTGTTCGTCACCAACCCCCCGAAGAGGATCAGGACGAACGTGGCGGCGACGGTGGTGAGAGCGAGGCGATGCGCCACGGAGCCGCCGTCAGTGGTGCCGTGCCCCGGCCCCAGCGCGTGCCGGCTGCGTCTGCGGCGAGAAGTCGGCGCTCTCCTCGGGGACGCTGTACTCGTACGGCCCGCGGTACACGGTCGGGATCGTCGGGCCCCAGTTGAGGTGCGGCGGCGGCGACGACGCCGTCCACTCGAGCGTGGTGGAGTTCCACGGGTTCAGCGGCGCCGGCCGGCCCGCGAACATCGACCAGAAGAAGTTGATGATGAACGGGATCTGCGCGACCCCGAGCCCGATCGCGCCGACCGTGATGATCACGTTCCAGTGCTGCTGGTGCTGCAGGAACTCGTACTGCATCGGGTTGTAGATCCGGCGCATCTGGCCGCCGACCCCGATGATGTGCATGGGGAAGAACGTGATGTTGAAGAACACGAAGCTCGGCCAGAAGTGCAGGTGTCCGAGCGCCACGTTCGTCATGCGGCCGAACATCTTCGGGAACCAGTAATAGATGGCGCCGAACGCCCCGAAGATCGAGCCGCCAAACACCACGTAGTGGATGTGGGCGACGATGAAATACGTGTCCTGGATGTAGATGTCTACGGGCGAGTTGGCCATGAAGATGCCGCTGAGCCCGCCGATCACGAACATCGACACGAACGCGAGCGCGTTCAGCATCGGCACCGTGAACTGGATGCGCCCGCCCCACAGCGTGCCGAGCCAGTTGAACGTCTTGATGGCCGACGGCACCGCGATGACCATCGTCGTCACCATGAACGCCGTGCCGAGCGCGGGGTTCATGCCGCTCACGAACATGTGATGGCCGTAGACGACCCAGGAGAGGAAGGCGATCGCGATCATCGAGAACGCCATCGCGTGATAGCCGAACACGGGCTTGCGCGAGAACACCGGCAGGATCTCGGAGGCGATGCCCATGGCGGGCAGGATCAGGATGTAGACCTCCGGGTGCCCGAAGTACCAGAACACGTGCTGCCAGAGCAGCGGCTCACCGCCGCCCGACGGCCGGAACCAGCTCGTGCCGAGCCAGCGGTCGAACAGCAGCATCGCCACGCCCGACGTGAGGACGGGCAGCGCGAGCAGGAGCAGGATCGCCGTGATGAACAGCGACCAGACCACCAGCGGCATCCGGAACAGGCTCATGCCGGGCGCGCGCATGTTGATGACGGTCGTGATGTAGTTGATGGAGCCCATCATGGAGCCAACGCCCATGACGAAGAGGCTGATGCACCAGATGTTCTGGCCCCAGTTCACGCCGGTGAACTCGACCACCGACGACAGCGGCGCGTACGACGTCCAGCCCGCGGCCGCGTGGCCGCCGGGGACGAAGAAGCCGATGAGCATGACGATGCCGGCGGAGAACGTCGTCCAGAACGAGAGCATGTTCAGCGTCGGGAACGCCATGTCGCGGGCGCCGATCATGAGCGGGATCAGGAAGTTGCCGAAGCCGCCCGCGAGGATCGGCATCACGACGAAGAAGACCATGATCGTCGCGTGCATCGTGAAGGCCATGTTGTACTGCGACGGCTCCAGCACGCCGCCCGTCTCCTTCAGGATGCCGCCGAGCCCCGGGACCGGCGTCTCCGGCCACGCGAGCTGCCAGCGCACGACCAGCGCGAGCGCGCCGCCGAGCAGCATCATGAAGAGCCCGAGGAGCAGGAACTGCTTGGCGATCATCTTGTGGTCGGTCGAGAACACGTAGGTGCGCAGGAACCCGAGGTCGTGGTGCTCGTGCGTCGTGGCGTGACCGTGCGCCGTCGCGGCGTGGGCGCTCATGACTTGGGCTTCTCCTCCTGAGCGGGCGCCGCGACCCCTGATTTCAGATTCTCGGCGGCCCACTTCTCGTAGTCGGCGGGGGTGTGAACGTAGACCCAGCCCTTCATGCCGGAGTGACCGAAGCCGCACAGCTCCGCGCACGGCCACTCGTACTTGCCGGGCTTGGTCGCGTCGAACCAGGCCTGGATCTCACGCCCGGGCACGGCGTCCTGTTTGATGCGGAACGACGGGACGAAGAAACTGTGGATGACGTCCTGCGACTTGAGGACGACCCGGATCGGCTTCCCGGCCGGCACGTGCATCTCGTCGAGGAACATCTTGTCGTCATCCGTGCCGAACTTGCCGTCGGGCCCGGGATAGCTGACCTGCCAGTTGAACTGCTTGGCGGTGACCTGGACCACGAAGTCCGTGGCGGGCATCGACATCTTGATCTTCGACCACGCCGGCACGCTGAGGAAGGTCAGGATGACGAGGATCAAGGCCGGCACGATCGTCCACACGATCTCGAGCGTGGTGTTCCCGTGCGTGTACCGCGCCCGGCGTCCGGGCCGGTCGCGGTACATCACGAGGAACGCGATCAGGCAGACGAACACGAGGATGCCCGTGATCGCGGTGATCGCGTAGATCAGGTGGAACAACCAGTCGATCTCTCCGCCGAAGCTCGAGACGTTTTCAGGCAGCCACCAGTTGAGCATGTTGGAAATGTCCCTCGGCTGACTACTTCTTCACCATCTCGACAGTGACCTTCGTCGTGGCACCCGGCTTGACCTCGACGTCCTTCGTGACCTTGCCGAGCTTTTCGTGCCACACCTCGACCGTCTGCTTGCCCGCGGGCGCGTTCTCGATCTTCGCGACGCCCTCGGCGTTCGTCACGCCGAAATACGGATGCGGCATCACGGCGATCCAGCCGAGCATCCAGCTGTGGACGTCGCACGTCACCTTGATGAACTCCGGCTTCTCGAACTTCTCGGTCATCGTCTTCTTGAACTTCGGCTGCGCCTTGTTGATCGACGCGTTCGCGGTCGAGTACGTGTGGATGTTGTGGAGGATGCCGTCCGAGTTGAGGATGTCGATCTCCCCCGGCGTCATGCCGACCACGTGCGGATGGAAGCTGCAGCCCTTCTGGTCCATGGTCGCCTTCTTCGCGGTGGCGGCGCCCTTCGCGCCCGCGATGGAGGCGACGGCGTTGGCCAGGCCCTTGCCCCCGCCCACGACGACGTTCTCGACCTTGGCCTCCTTGCCGCACTGCTCGGTGTCCTTGTTGACCTTGATCACCTGAACGTCGGCGGCGCCGTTGTACTTGACCTCGACCTCGACCGTGCCGCCGCCCTGGGCGATGGCGTGGTGCGGAGCGACGAACCACGCGGTGCCAGCGACGAGCGCCACCGCCGCGAAGCCTGCGAGAGCCTTGCGCATCATTGCTCGGTCTCCTTCAACCTGATGTCTTGACTGTTGACCTTGACGGCCCATGGCCGTCAATTTCTGCCACGCGAAGCGGCACGCACGACGAGAAGCATGGCCACCAACGTGAGGAGCGCCACGACCGGAGGAACGACGAAACGACGGTTGGACTGCGGTGGCTCCAGGCGCAGATAGTACCACGACGTCAGCGACCCTTTGGCGCCGCTCTCCCCCGCGCCCCCGTCGGAGGCGTGAAACGCCACCGGCACGAACGTGGCCGGCTGCAGCGCCGGCCGCTCGTCGCCTTTTCCGGCCAGCGGACGCCTGATCACGACGCGGTATTGGCCGTTGTCGTAGACGGTCTTCGAGGTGATCTCGCCGCCGTCGAGCGCCTTGATCTTGCCGGGACCGTTCGCCGTCGCCTCGCTCGCCTTGCCGCCTTCCCAGCGCAGGAGGTAGACGGAGTCCGTCGCGTCGCCCATCAGGAAGTACGGCCGCTCGGTCCCGGGAACGATCTTGCTCGGGAACTGCAGCGCGACGGCGTCGGCGGCGATCTTCTTGGCGGCGTCGCCCGCGGTCTGGCTCGGATCGTCCCACGTGAGGTGGAAGACGATCTCCTTGTCGTTGTAGGCCCCACGCACGATCAGGAGGTCGATCGCCGGATTGAAGTTCCGCGGATCGATGATCACCTGCGCCATCAGCGGCACGTGGTTCGGCGCGGCCTTCTTCCAGAAGTCGGCGTTCGGATCGTCGGGAATCGCGTCGGTCGTCCCGTTGATCGTGACGAGCGTCGCGTACGCCGGCCGGTCGGGGCCGAGGGAGAGGATGTAGTTGGTCAGGTGCCAGACGTCCTCGGGCTTCTCGACGCTGTCGATGAACGAGGGCATCGGCGTGCCGAGAACGCCGTTGGCGATGCGCGTCGCGATGTCGGTGCGCGAGGCGCCCCCGCGGAACGTCCAGCGCTTGGTGAGGTTCGCGGGCGGGATCGGGTGGCCCCAGTCGTCCTTCAGCTCGGGGCGCGACGGGCCGTCGGCGCGGCCGGCCGTGCCGTGGCACTTGTGGCACTCGATCGCCTCGAACATCTCCTTGCCGCGCTTGATCGAGGCCTCGGACGACGAGACGTCCTTCGGCAGGTCGAGCTTCTTCGGCGCTTCCTTGAACTTCTCGGCCGCGAACGCCTTGATGTACGCCACCACGTTCCACCGGTCCTTCTCCGGGAGAACGTCCCACGGGGGCATCGAGGTCCCCGGCATGCCGGCCGTGACGATCCGGAACAGGTCCTGGTCGCTCGGCACCTTGTTCGCGGTCGTCCGGATCTTGTAGACGCCGGAGGTGAAGTCGCGCGGCTTGGGATCGAGCAGCTCGGCCGCGGGCCCTTTGCCGTCGCCCTTGCTCCCGTGACAGAGCGCGCACTTCCGCTCGTAGACGGCCTTGCCGGCGTTCGCGTCGCCGGCCTGCGCCGAGGCCTCCGACGGCGCACAGGCGATCGCGGCAACGAGGCAAGCGCCGAGGACAAGCGATACCGCGCCCGCTCGTCGTCCGACGACGGCGTGAAATAGGTCGCGGAGAAGGGTCCAGATGCGAGGCGGCGAGGAGCGGCCCGACTGAGGCGTATTCCTATACGCCGCAGGGAGTGGCCCGACGAGCCAACGAAGCAGATGGGCCCTTATCGGCGACCGCCACCCGGGCACTAGTGGGACTCCCAGCGGCGCGGCTGCTGGCCGGTGGCCTCGTAGAGGTACATGATGACCTGCCAGATCTGCTCTTCCGTCAGCCGGTCTTCCCACGCCGGCATCACGGAGTTCCACGGCGTCGCTTCCTTCGGCAGGCCGGGCCCGCCCTTCGCGATGCGCCAGAAGAGGAAAGCTTCCTGCAGCATCGCGATCGTGCCCGGATCCTGGAAGTTCGCGGGCGGCGGGTTGAAGCCGTGCGCGAAGTGGCCTTTGCCGTCGAGGTTGTCGCCGTGGCAGTACATGCAGTTGCGGATGTAGATCTCGCCGCCCGCCGCGACGTGCTTCGGAATGCCCGCGGCGTCCTTGCGCAGCGGGTTGTCCGCGCCCGCGATCTTGAACTCCTTGCCCTTGAACTGGATCGTGTCCGGCGGCGCGGGGTGAACCGCGCGCAGCTCGGGCGGCGCCTGCGGCTTCGCCGCGGCCTGCGTGTACGCGTAGTAGCCGAGCAGGACCGGAATCACGATCATCAGCGCGAGGCGCAGGGCGCGCCTGTCGGGGTCGACGAGCGTGGCGTGCAGCGGCCGCAGGAACGCGCGCCAGGAATCCGAGTCCGACGACACGTACACCAGCACCGCGAGCAGCACGATGCCCATGTAGAGCGACAGCACGCTGAACGGGGCCGGCGGCCGGATGCCGAACCGGAAGATCACGAACATCACGACGAGGATCAGGACAGCCTGCAGCAGCCGTGACCGCAGGAGGTTCATCGGATCACTTCAGCGTGAGGAGGAACGCGACCAGGTCGGTGTACTCCTTCGCTGTCAGCGCCTGCCCGAACGTCTGCGGCATCACGCCCGGCGGGAATCCAGCGACCGTGCCCATCCCCTTCGGGTCGAGGATCTTCTTCATGATGTAGTCCGTGGTCTGGATCTTCGCGATCTGCGAGAGGTCGGGGCCGACGGGCGTGCCGGGGACGTCCTTCGCCTTGTGGCACGCCAGGCAGCCACCCTTTCCCGTGAACACCGCCTTGCCCGCGGTCGCGTCGCCGGGGATCTTCACTTCGGCCGGGGCGCCGCCCGCGGCAGCCGCGCCGGCCGTCGCCGGAATGTCGTTGAGCGCGACATCGACGGTGCCGCCCAGCGACTCGAGGAAGGCTGTCAGCGCCCAGAGCTCGGAGCGGTTCAGGCCGATCGGGGGCTTGTCGACGGCCGGCATGATCGGCGGATAGCCCTCGACGAGGTACGCGTTCGGGCTGATGAGCGACTCGATGATGTACGCCTTCGCGCTCATGCCCGGCTTCGTCTTCGCCGCGCGCGAGCCCACGCCCGCGAGGTCCGGAGCGCGCGTGCCCTTCTGCCCGATCCGGTGGCAGATCTCGCACGTGCCCTTGGTCTTGTAGATCTCCTCGCCGGCCTTGATGAGCTGCGCGGGCGTGACGTTGCCGCCCTCGAGTGACAGCTCTTGCGGCGGCTTCGACTCGATCTGCGGAATGTAGTTCGCGTATCCGGAATACGCGCCCATCACGACGATCGCCACGATCCCGACCTTCACGCCGACGGGCAGCCGCATCTACGGGTGCTCCGCGCCTTCCGAGGCGCGCCCCTTGTCGTCCGAGCCGCCGGCGATGACCGGAGCCGCGTGGCCGTGCGCCCCGGCCTTGCCCTTCTCGCCGAGCCCGCCGAGCCAGAAGATGAACATCACGAGCGCGAAGAACACGAGCGTGACGATCGAGATCACGTTCGCCGCGTAGCCCAGCGCCGGCGTCACGGCCTCGGGCGAGGTGTCGCGCAGCACGCCGTACACGTGCCAGTGCTGGCGGATGCCGGAGCGCGCGAAGCCCATGAGCCCCATGAGCCAGGTGAACGTCACCGCGAGGATGATCAGCACGTACTGCGAGCGCGGCGCGATCGTGCCCCAGCGGATCGCCCCTGTGGAGCGCGCGCCCTTGAACATCGGGATGTCGATCGCCATCACGATCACGAGGGCCGCGAGCACGGCGCCGACCTGGTAGACCGAGAAGCCGATCCGCACCAGCGACTCCACGAAGTAGCCGTAGACGCCGTAGAACGTGACGATGAGCGCGGCGAGCGCGAACGTCGCCCACTGCACCGCCATGCCCGTCTTCACCCAGGGCTTTTCGGAGACGCGGTTCGCGCGGCGGTAGAGCACGAACGAGAGGAACGTGGTGAGGATCATCAGGTTGACGGCGGTGTTCTTCGCGGACATGACGCCCAGGAAGCCGAGGATCGGGTGGTGCGTGCCGCCCATCGCGCGCGCCTCGTCGAGCGTGACGACCATCGAGCGCGGCGTCGCCCACACCATGAAGCCGATCGCGAGGATGATCAGCATCGGCGGGACGTACTTCCGGTAACGCTCGGAGCCCGGGATGCGCTCCATGCCGAGCCAGAGGTAGTAGTTCGAGCCGATGAAGAGCACGCCGATGAGGATGGCCTGGATGATCCAGAGCCACGACATGAACCCGCCCATCATCGTGATGCCCATGGTCTGGTTGAACGCGTAGATCTCGCGGCCCAGGTAGTAGCCGGCGAACGGCAGCACGATGAACGCGGAGAGCGCCACGAAGTTGCCGATGTAGCCCATCCAGTCGTAGCGCGCGCGCTCCTCGTCGGTCTTCGCCCCGAGGAAGCGGAAGGCGGCGTACGCCCCGGCGATGGTGCCGCCGAAGACGATGTTGGCGATGAGCCGGTGGATGTTGATCGGCATCCACGCGTAGTTGTTGATGGCGGCCCACACGCTGCCCTTGAGCGCGCCCGACTCGGTGATCCCCGCGGGCGAGATCATGAACGTCACCCAGGAGTTCGCGACGAACAGGATGGCGGTCCCGAAGAGGTTCGAGAGGATGCCGAGGCTCACGTGGATCCACTTCCTGTTCCCCTGGAGCCAGTCCCAGCCGTAGTACCAGAGGTACACGGTGAAGGTCTCGGCGAAGAAGAGGAGCGCGTAGATCCAGTACGTGGGAAAGAAGATGGACGTCATGTACGTCCAAAACTTCGGGTAATAGCCGATGAAGAGGAAGAGGAGCAGCGCGCCGAGCAGGGCCGTGGTCGAGAACGCCGCGAACGTCAGCTTCACGAACTCGTGCGAGAGCCAGTCGTAGCGCTCGTCCCGCGTGCGCCAGCCGATGATCTCGATGATGACCGCGAAGATCGGCACGCCGAGGATGAACGCGGCGAAGTTCAGGTGGAGCTGGGCGACCGCCCACACCGCGAGGCGCGAGCCGATCCACGGGAAGCTCCGGTATGCGGGCTCCTTGGCGGCCTCCTGGGCGAATGCGGGAAGCGCCGAGAAGAGAAGGATAGAGCCCGTCAGGACGAGCGCGGCCGTTGCTGCCTTCCTCACGAACCGTTGCGAGGCCGTCGGAAAACCCTCTCTGAGAGACAGGCTTGTTCCAGAAGTCACATGAGCGTTTCAGCGGCTTTTTACGGCCAACTCCCTGTACTGTCAAGCGTAAAGCCAAGCCGGTTTGACACTCCTCGGCACGGTCGCTAGCATGACTCTCGAGCCCCGGGAATGAAGCCGCAACTCTCCCAGCGTATCCAGTTCTCCCTCGCGTACGTGCTGGTGGCCGCGCTCGTCCTTTCCCTGCTCCAGTCCTGGCTGCTCGCGCCCCGCACGGTCGAGCTCCCGATGTCGAAGTTCCTGGAGCTCCTGCGGGCGGACAAGATCGAGAAGGTGGCCCTCACGGAACGCGAGATTCGCGGCCTCGCCAAGCCCGGCGCGCTGCCGTCCCCCCCGACCGCGGCGGGCGACAAGCTCCGCCAGATCCTGGGCTCCGACGACGACGTCCGCGTGTTCACGGTCACGCGGATCCCCGGGGTCGACGAGCAGTCGCTCGTGAAGGAGCTCGAGCAGCACAGGGTCGAGTTCGCCGGAAAGATCGAGACCACGTTCTGGAAGGACCTGCTGTTCGGCTGGGTCATTCCGCTCGCGGTGATGATCGGGATCTGGATGTTCCTGATGCGCCGCGTGGGCGGCGGGCCGACGCAGGCGCTCTCCTTCGGGCGCAGCAAGCACAAGATCTTCGACCGCAAGGAGCTGAAAACCACCTTCAACGACGTCGCGGGCGTCGACGAGGCGAAGGCCGAGCTGGTCGAGATCGTCGACTTCCTGAAAAACCCGAAGAAGTACCAGCGCCTGGGCGGCCGCATCCCGAAGGGTGTCCTGCTCGTCGGCCCGCCCGGCACCGGCAAGACGCTGCTCGCGCGCGCCGTCGCGGGCGAGGCCGACGTGCCGTTCTTCACGCTCTCGGGCTCCGAGTTCGTCGAGATGTTCGTCGGCGTCGGCGCCGCCCGCGTGCGCGACCTCTTCGAGCAGGCGAAGGACAAGGCGCCCTGCATCATCTTCATCGATGAGCTCGACGCGATCGGGAAGTCCCGCGCGGGAAGCACCGGCTTCGTGGGCGGCCACGACGAGCGCGAGCAGACGCTGAACCAGCTCCTTGCCGAGATGGACGGATTCGATTCCTCGAAGGGCGTGATCATCTGCGCGGCCACCAACCGGCCGGAAGTGCTCGACCAGGCGCTGCTCCGCCCCGGCCGGTTCGATCGCCAGGTCGTCGTCGACAAGCCCGACGTGCGCGGGCGCGAGGCGATCCTGCGCCTGCACGCGCGTGCCGTCGTCCTCGGCCCCGAGGTCGCGCTCGGCGTGATCGCCGCGCGCACGCCCGGCTTCGCCGGCGCCGATCTCGCGAACATCGTCAACGAGGCCGCCCTGCTCGCCGCGCGCAAGGAGAAGAACGCGGTCGAGATGTCGGACTTCGAGGAGGCGATCGACCGGGTCGTCGCGGGACTGGAGAAGCGGAGCCGCGTCCTGTCGGAGAAGGAGCGCGACATCGTGGCGCACCACGAGATGGGCCACGCGCTGGTCGCCTGCAACGTCGCCCACGCGGATCCGGTGCACAAGATCACGATCATCCCGCGCGGCGTGGCCGCGCTCGGCATGACGTACCAGCTGCCGACCGAGGATCGCTTCCTCCTCACCCGCTCGGAGCTCGAGGACCGCATCGCCGTGCTCCTCGGCGGCCGCGTGGCGGAGGAGCTCGTGTACGGCGAGATCTCGACCGGCGCCCACAACGATCTGGAGCGCGCCAGCGAGCTCGCGCGGATGATGGTGACCAAGTACGGGATGTCCGAGCGTGTCGGCCCCGCCACCTTCGGCGAGCGCGTGCCGCTCTTCCTGCGCGGCGCCGGCGGGGGGCTGGGCGGCGAGCGGGACTACAGCGAAGAGACCGCGCGGATCATCGACCAGGAAGTGCGCGCGATCCTCGAGCGCACCCAGGACCGCGTCCGTGGCATCCTTACCGCCAAGAAGAGCGTGCTGATCTCGGCCGCGGCGGAGCTGAAGCGCACGGAGACGCTGGAAGGCGAACGGCTGCGGCGCGCGCTCGCGGGAGAGGCCACGGAGGCGCAGGCATGATGCAGGTGAGACGGAAATCGTTCGTGGCCGTCGTCGCCCTCGCGCTGCTCATGGGCGTGGGGCTCGGCGCCTGGGCTACCGGCCGCGCCGCCGAGCTGGTGCGCAGCCGCACGCCCGTTCCGTCGTTCGTCGAGGCGCCGATCCTGCCCGTGCAGATGCCGCTCACCACGGGGACGTTCGCGAAGGTCGCCGAGGTCATCAAGCCCGCGGTCATCAACATCAACACGGTGACGAAGGGCGGCGGCCAGGGAATGCCCGGCGGCCGGACGCCGTTCGAGGAATTCTTCGGCGAGGAGTTCTTCCGGCGATTCTTCGGCGACGCGCCGGAGCGCATCCCGCAGCGGAGTCTCGGCTCCGGCGTCATCGTCGACCCGACCGGCGTCGCGCTGACGAACGCGCACGTGGTCGAAAAAGCGTCGGACATCGAGGTCGTCACGCTCGACGGCTCGAAGCACAAGGCCCGGGTCATCGGCGTCGACAAGAAGACCGACCTCGCAGTGCTGAAGCTCGACGACGGCAAGGCCACGTTCAAGTACGCGCGGCTCGGCGACTCCGAGCGGATGCAGGTCGGCGACTGGGTCATCGCGGTCGGCTCGCCGTTCGGTTTCCAGTCGACGGTCACCGCCGGCATCATCAGCGCGAAGGCGCGTCAGATCGGCCAGGGCCCGTTCGACGATTTCTTACAAACCGACGCGGCGATCAACCCCGGCAACTCCGGCGGTCCGCTCGTGAACATGCAGGGCGAGGTCATCGGCATCAACACCGCGATCGTGGCGGGCGGCTCCGGGATCGGGTTCGCGATCCCGATCAACATGGCCAGGAAGATCTACACCGAGCTGGTCGCGAAGGGCCGCGTGACCCGCGGCTGGCTCGGCGTGTCGATCCAGCCGCTGACGCCGGAGCTCGCGAAGTCGTTCGGCGCGAAGGACACGAAGGGTGTCTTGATCTCCGACATCGTTCCCGACAGCCCCGCGAGCAAGAGCGGGCTCAAGTCGGGTGACGTCCTCCTCGAGTTCAACGGCAAGAAGATGGAAGCGCCGGCGGACCTGCAGCGCGCGGTCGGTCTCTCGAGCCCGAACCAGGACGCCAAGGTGAAGGTGCTGCGCGACCAGTCCGAGAAGACGATCGACATCAAGATCGGCGAAGCCCCCGAAGAGCGTGCCGAGGCGCGGACGCCCAACGGGAGCCGCGGCAAGTCGCTCCTCGGCCTCGACGTCCGCGCGGTGACTCCGGAGATCGCGCGCCAGCTCAACCTCCCCTCGCCCGAGGGCGTGGTCGTGGCGCGGGTCGAGGACGGGAGCCCGGCGGCCGAGGCCGGCGTCCAGCGGGGCGATGTGATCCGCGAGATCAATCGCCAGCGCGTCCGGACGATGGGCGACTTCGACCGGCTCACCAAGGACGCAAAGGAGGGCGACCGGCTGACGGTCCTGCTCCAGCGCGGCCAGATGTCCCTCTACGTCGCCTTCAGCGTCGGAAAAGGCTGAAGCCGAGTCGCAACACCCTGCTTTTATTGGCCACGTAGGCTCACTGGCCTTTTCTTACGATGAGCGTGCAAGACTCAGATCGTCTGCTACACTTCCTATAAGCCATGGCCGTCGAATACCGCGACTACTACAAAATCCTCGGGGTCGACAGGAAGGCGGACGGGAAGGCCATCAAGTCCGCCTACCGGAAGCTCGCGCGCAAGTACCACCCGGACGTCAACAAGGGCAAGGACGACAAGTTCAAGGAGATCAGCGAGGCCTACGAGGTCCTCTCGGATCCCGAGAAGCGCCGCCGCTACGACACCCTCGGCCCGGACTGGCAGCGCTACGCGCAGCAGCCGCCGCCCGGTAGCCAGGGGGGCGGGTTCCACTTCGAGGAGGGCGGAGACTTCTCGGATTTCTTCCGCACGATCTTCGGCGATCTGGGCGCGCAGACCACGGGCCGCCGGGGACGTGGGCCCGGCTTCCGCGTCGAGGATCTCTTCGGCGACGCCGGCGCGCGCCCACGGGGCAGCGACGTTCAGGCGGCGGTCGAGATCTCGCTCGACGAGGCGTTCCACGGCGCGCGCAAGAGCTTCTCGCTCGAAGGCCAGGAGCCGTGCCCGACGTGTCACGGCGCCGGCAACGTGAACGGCAAGTCCTGCGAGACCTGCGGCGGTGGCGGCTGGCAGCGCGCGCAGCGCCAGCTCGACGTCCGGATTCCAGCCGGCGTGCGCACCGGCCAGCGCGTACGCGTCGCCGGCGAGGGCGGCACCGGCGCGGGCACGCGCGGCGATCTGTATCTCGAGATCACGGTCGCCCCGCACCCGCAGTTCGAGCGCAAGGGCGACGACATCCTGCTCGAGCTGCCCATCACCGCGCCCGAGGCGGCGCTCGGCGCGACGGTCGAAGTGCCGACGCTCAAGGGCAAGGTGTCGATGAAGATTCCGCCCGCGACGTCGAGCGGGCGCACGTTCCGGCTGCGCAACTACGGCATGCCGAAGCCGAAGACGGGCGGCGGCGGCGACCAGCTCGTGAAGGTGAAGATCGTGCTGCCGTCCTCGCTCTCCGAGGAGGAGACGAGGCTCTATCAGCAGCTGAAAGGACTGCGCACGGACAACCCGCGCGCATATCAGGGATAAACGCCATGGCACCCAGATTCGAGAAGTTCACGGTCAAGGCGCGCGAGGCGGTGCAGTCGGCGCAGTCGCTCGCGGATCAGCGCGAGCACCAGGCGATCGAGCCCGAGCACCTGCTGCTGGCGCTGCTCGAGCAGCAGGAAGGCATCGTGGGCCCGGTGCTCGCGAAGCTCGGCGCGCAGACCGACGCGCTCCGGCGCGGCCTCGACGCGCAGCTCGGCAAGCTGCCGAAGGTCCGTGGCACGTCGGGCTCCTACGCGAGCCAGCCGCTCGGCCGGGTCCTCGAGCAGGCGCAGGCCGAGGCGGACCGGTTCAAGGACGACTACGTCTCGACCGAGCACCTCCTGCTCGCGATCGCGCAGGAGCGCAGCAGCGGCGCCAGCCAGATGCTGGGGCGCCATGGCGTGACGCAGGAGCGCCTGCTCGCGGCGCTTCGCGAAGTCCGCGGCAGCCAGAAGGTCACCGACGAGAACCCGGAGGACAAGTACCAGGCGCTGCAACGCTACGCGCGCGACCTCACCGAGGCGGCGCGCAAGGGGAAGCTCGATCCGGTCATCGGCCGCGACGAAGAGATCCGGCGCGTCATCCAGGCGCTCTCGCGCCGCACGAAGAACAATCCCTGCCTCATCGGCGAGCCGGGCGTCGGCAAGACCGCGATCGTCGAGGGCCTCGCCCAGCGCATCGTCGCGGGCGACGTGCCGGAAGGCCTCAAGGGCAAGCGGCTCGTCGCGCTCGACATCGGGGCGATGGTCGCGGGCTCGAAGTATCGCGGCGAGTTCGAGGACCGGCTCAAGGCCGTGCTGAAGGAGATCACCGAGGCCGAGGGCCAGATCATCTGCTTCATCGACGAGCTGCACACGCTGGTCGGCGCGGGCGCCGCCGAAGGCGCGGTGGACGCGGCGAACATGCTGAAGCCGCAGCTCGCGCGCGGCGAGCTGCGCTGCGTGGGCGCGACGACCCTGGACGAGTACCGCAAGCACATCGAGAAGGATCCCGCGCTCGAGCGGCGCTTCCAGCCCGTGACGGTGCGCGAGCCCAGCGTGGAGGACACGATCTCGATCCTCCGCGGGCTCAAGCCGAAGTACGAGACGCACCACAACATCAAGATCAAGGACTCGGCGCTCGTGGCGGCGGCCGTGCTGTCGCACCGCTACATCGCCGACCGCTTCCTCCCCGACAAGGCGATCGACCTCGTCGACGAGGCGGCGGCGCGCATCCGCATGCAGATGGAGTCGAAGCCGCAGGAGCTCGACGACGTCGAGCGCCGGATCATGCAGCTCGAGATCGACCGCGTGTCGGTCGCGCGCGACACGGACGACGCGGGCGCCCGCGATCGCCTCCAGCGCATCGACGCCGAGCTCGCGCAGCTCAAGGAGCGCGCCGACGCGCTGCGCGCGCGCTGGCAGTCGGAGAAGGGCGGCATGGACCGCCTGTCGAAGATCAAGGCGGAGATCGAAGCCACGCAGCACGCGCTCGGTGAGGCGCAGCGCGCGGCCGACTGGGCGCGCGCGGCCGAGCTGCAGCACGCGACGCTGCCGCGGCTCGAGAAGGAGCGCGCGGAGATCGAGGCGCGCGTGAACCAGCCGCAGGACGGCGCCGGCGGGCCGATGGTGCGCAACGAAGTGGACGAAGAGGACATCGCGGCAACGGTCGCGAAGTGGACCGGCATCCCGGTCACGCGCCTGCTCGAAGGCGAGGTGCAGAAGCTCGTCAGGATGGAGGAGCGCCTCGGGCAGCGCGTGGTCGGCCAGGAGGAAGCGATCCGCGCGGTCGCGAACGCCGTGCGCCGCGGGCGCGCCGGCCTCTCCGACCCGAACCGCCCGATCGGCTCGTTCCTGTTCCTCGGCCCGACGGGCGTCGGCAAGACCGAGCTCGCGCGTGCGCTCGCGGAATTCATGTTCGACGACGAGCGCGCGATGATCCGGCTCGACATGTCGGAGTTCATGGAGAAGCACACGGTGGCGCGGCTCATCGGCGCGCCTCCCGGCTACGTCGGCTATGACGAGGGCGGGCAGCTCACCGAAGCGGTGCGACGGCGCCCGTACGCGGTCGTCCTGTTCGACGAGATCGAGAAGGCGCACGCGGACGTGTTCAACGTGCTGCTGCAGCTGCTCGACGACGGCCGGCTCACCGACGGCCACGGCCGGACGGTGGATTTCCGCAACACGGTCGTGATCATGACGTCGAACCTCGGCAGCCACCTGTTCCGCGACTACACGTCGCCGGACAAGGTCCGGCCGCTCGTGATGCAGGAGCTGCGCACCACCCTGCGTCCGGAGTTCCTGAACCGGATCGACGAGGTCGTGATCTTCACGCCGCTCGACCGCGCGCAGCTGTCGAAGATCGTCGACATCCAGCTCGGCGCGCTGCGCCGCCGGCTCGGGGACCGGCGGATCGAGCTCGAGGTCACGGACGCCGCCCGGGAGATCCTCGGCCGCGAGGGCTACGATCCGACCTTCGGCGCGCGCCCGCTCAAGCGGACGATCCAGCGGCTCGTGCAGGATCCGCTCGCGCTCCGCATCCTCGAGGGCGAGTTCCACGAGGGCGACGTGATCGTGGTCGACGCCGACGGCGACCGCCTCACATTCCGTCGGGAAGCTCGCGCCGAGGTCGTGTAGCGAGGCGTGGCCCGCGGCTTTCGCGACGGTTTGGCTCTGTCGACGAGGCCGCGGGCCCGCTAGCATCGATCGCGTGAATCGTTCTCCCGCCCACCCCGCATCCCAAGCCGCATGACGTCGACGCGACGGATTCATCCCGCGTGGATCGTGCTCGGGGCTGTCACGTTGTGCCTGCTGGCAGGGTCAGGGATTCGCGCCGCGTTCGGCGTCTACATCAAGCCGCTCGAAGCCGAGTTCGGGTGGACGCGCAGCGCGGTGTCAGGCGCCGCGGCCATCTCGCTGCTGCTGCTCGGCGCCGCCGGGCCCTTCGTCGGCCGCCTCGCCGACCGCTTCGGGCCGCGCAGCGTCGTCGCCGTGGCGCTGGTCATGCTCGGGGTCGGCGCGATCGGGTCAGCGTTCATGCAGACGCTGTGGCACCTCTACCTCACCGTCGGCGTGCTGATGTCGCTCGGCTCCGGAGGCCTTGCGATCAGCACGGGCTCCACGGTCGTGACCCGCTGGTTCGAGTCGCGCCGCGGGCTCGCGATCGGCATCGCCGCCGGCGCGATGTCGGCCGGCCAGCTGATCGTGATTCCCCTCGCCGTCGCGCTGAATCTCTCCTACGGCTGGCGGATGAGCTATCTCTTCCTCGGCATCGGTCTCCTCGCGCTCGTGCTGCCCGTCGCGCTCCTCTTCGTCCGCAATTCACCCGAGGACCGCGGGGTCCGCGCGTACGGCGCCCATGGGCCGGTGACATCGGCAGCCGCGGCGGCGGCGAGCGAGCGCGCGGGCCGCGTGTCGGTCGTGGAGGCGGCCCGCGTGCCGAGCTTCTGGCTCTTGATGGCCACGTTCTTCGTCTGCGGCTACACCTCGAACGGGATGGTGCTCACGCACTTCATGCCGCACGCGCTCGAGCACAGCTTCACCGAGATCCAGGCATCCACGGCGCTCGGCGTGATGGGCGCCATGAACGTCCTCGGCACGATCGCTTCGGGATGGATCTGCGATCGCTTCGGCCGCCGCGGTCCGCTCGCCTTCTACTACTTCGTCCGCGGGATCTCGCTGTTCTTCCTGCTCTACGTGTGGAACGTGCCCTCGCTCCACATCTGGGCGGCGCTGTTCGGTCTCAACTACATCTCGACGGTCCCGCCGACGACCACGCTCACCGCGAACATCTTCGGCCGCTATTCCGTCGGCGAGCTCTCGGGCTGGATCTACTTCTCGCACCAGGTGGGCTCGGCGCTCGGCGCCGCGCTCGCGGGCTGGGTCTTCGAGTGGACGGGCGGCTACGGTCCGGCGTTCGCGTCCGCGGGCGTCGTGGCGATCATCGCCGCCGGTCTGTCGCTGATGATCCGCGAGGAGCCCGTGCGCGCGCGGCCGCTCGAGCCCGCGCCCGTCGCCGCAGGCTAGGAGTCCCGCGCCGCGGCGCGGCCTGCGGGCGCCGCTCCCGGCATCACCACGAGCGCGGCGACGCCGGCGAGCGCCGCGATGCCGACGAACGGCAGGCTGCCGTCGTCGAACCAGAGAACGTAGCGGTGGCGGCCGGGCTCCGCCCTCACCGTCAGCATGCCGAAGACCGGCGGCCCCAGCAGATCATCGCGCCGGCGCCCGTCGATCGACAGGCGCCATCCCCGCACCGCGTTGCTGCTGACGACGATGAGTGAGCCTGCCTCCAGGTCGTCCTCGAGCTCGATGCGCGAGGCGCCGTAGCCCGCGAGCGCCACCGCACGCGGCGGCGCCGTCGCGACCTTGCGCAGCAGCGGCTCTTCGTCGGCGAGACTCGTGGGCACGCGCATCCCGGCGCCGCCGGCGAGCGCGAACGCCCTGGGGAACGCACCCTCGACGCGATAGCGATAGATCGGCACGAAGCACGACGCACATGCCGCACCCGCCGGCGCCGTGCAGGTCCCGCACGCTCCCGCCCCGCGCCAGATGATCGGGCACGCGGCGCCGGCGCCGACGCGCTGGGCCGCGCGGCAGAGCGTGTCGCGCGTCAACAGCCGCGGCACGTACGTCGTCGCGACCAGCGTCAGACCTGGCACGTCGAGGGTCTCTTCGGACCGAATCCACGTGACGTTGTTGATCCGGAGCCAGGCCAGCACGAGGTTCGGCCGCCGCCTGACGTCCGACGCGATCAGCTCGATGCGGTTGCTCCAGTGATAGAAGATGCTCGTGCAACCCGTCGAGCCGCGCGTCACGTACCACCACCAGCGCTCGGTGAACGCGCGGTCGTGAAAGGCCATGACCCCGTCGAGCGTCTCCGCGCCACGGACGGCAACTTGCGCGGCGTACGTCCGATGCGGATAGCACTCGGTCGCGACGGTGACGAAACGCTGCGGCGAGGTCGACGCCGGCAGCGTCTCGTCGACGGCGGCGAAGAGGTTCCCGTACGGCCACGCCTCGTTGGCCGCCGTACGGCCGAGCGAGGCGGGCACGATGACGGCCAGCATCACGAGCATCGCGAACGCAGGCCCGCGCGGGCGGGCCAGCGGATCGGCCACGATGACCAGGCCGGTGCATGTGCCGATCACCGCGAACGCCACGCCCAGTAAAGGCCACCACATCAGTCCCGTGATGGCGCCGATGAGGCATGCGAGCGCGGCGGCGGCGATCATCCGCGCCGCGCGGCGCGGCGCCGGCGCACGCTCTCGAAGCGCGATGGCAACGGCGAGGAACATTGCCACCAAAACGAAATAGAACAGGCGGATCGCCCGCTCGAACGAGAGGGCGAGGGGGACGTGGGCGGCGATGGACGCCAACATGCTGGATTGTTGCACCGCACTCTGCGCCGCGGCGACCACGCCGAATGCGAGCGCCCACAGGACGGGCTTCAGCGCACGACGCGTGGCAACCACGGTCGCTGCGAGCACGGGATACGCAAGCGCTTTGACGAGGAAGATCGGCAGTTGGGACGCCGGGCTGGCCGTGTCGAATCCCGGATGGAAGAATGCGCGGTTCGAGACGAATGCGAGCCGCGCGTAGGCGACGACGTTCGGCGCGTAGAACAGCGTGAACGCCGCCCAGAACCACGCCGCGCGCCACAGCGTGCGCCGTGGCGACGCCGAGAAGCCGGCCAGTGCCACTTGCGCGATCGGCATCAACGGCACCGCGTAGAACGGGAACGAAAGGAGGATGACGAGCGCGAGCCCGACGACCTGCAGCGGACGGCGCACCACCGACGCGCCCTCGACGGACGTCAGGAACACGAGGAGCGGCAGCAGCGCGATCTGGGTCACATAAGGATTCTCGTTGTGTCCGTAATAGATGACGGCGAAGACGAGCGCCGCGTAGACCGCTTCGCGCTCCGCCAGCCGGAGGTTGTGGCGCGCGAAGCCGTAGGCGCCGACGACGACGAGGATCTCGATGAGCGTCTGGAGCAGCGGGAAGACGAACTCGATCGGGAGCGCCGCGGCGAGAACGCACCCGAGATGTTGCGGGTTCACCGACCCGTTCAGCATCCCCCAGCCGCGGACTTCCCCCGGATTCCAGAGGTGCTCCGACGGTGAGCGAATCCAGGCGCCACACTGGAGGAACTTGTCGATGTAGTGATCGGCGACGTCGGTCCGCTGCAGCGGTCCGAGGCGGCCGAGGACGAAGCGCGGAAGATTGACGAGCGCGACGCTCAGCGCGAGGAGCCAGGGCGCGGCGGACACCTTACGCGGACTTGGTGGCAGGCTTCCGCGCCTTGAAGATCATCTCGCAGAAGCCGACGTACTGGCAGTCGAGGATCTCGTACCCCATCCCGCGCAGGCGCGCGGCAAGCCCCTCCCGCGTGTAGTGCGTGATGTGCTCGTGCGCGTACGCGCCCGGCAGCAGCTTGCCGTAGACCCACTCGATCGCGTGCCAGAGCCAGCGCCCGTAGTCGGGCGTGCCGAGCACGAGGATGCCGCCGGGGCGCAGCACGCGGTCCATCTCCGTGAAGAACTCGGGACGATCGGGCACGTGCTCGATGACCTGCGAGTGGATGACCGCGTCGAAGCTCGCGCCGGCGAACGGCAGCGCGTCGGCGCTCGCCTGCGTGAGCGTGCGATGACGCGGGCGCAGCCATCTGAGCTTGTGCGCGGCGAGGTCGAGACCGACGGCGCGGTCCGGGAGATCGAGGACGATGCGACTCGACCCGCAGCCGATGTCGAGCACGGCGACGCGCGTGTCGAGGAAGCTCAGCACGATGCGATGGCGCGCGCGCTGCCAGTACCGCTGCAGCCACACCGGGCTGTCGTACGCGCGGTAGTCGTAGTCCGCCGCGTCGACCGAGTTGCGCAGCTGCCACATCCGCACGAGCGTCTTGAGGAACGCGCGCCCGAACTTGATGAAGTGCACGTGCGAGCGCCCCGAGCCGCGCGCCATGTAGTCGAACGGCACCTCGGCCACGGACCAGCCCGCGTTGTACACGCGGATCAGGATCTCCTCGAGGATGTCGAAGTCGCGCGCCTCGAGCGTCAGTCCCGCGACCGCCTCGCGGCGGTACATCCGGAAGCCGCTGGACAGATCGCGCAGATCGACGGAGAGCACGCGCGAGTACACGCGATTCAGGATGTGGCTCAGCAGGCGGCGGCCCGCGGTCATGTCCGCGCGCCCGCCCTCGACGTAGCGCGAGGCGATCAGCATCTCCGCCTCGTGGCGCCGCTTCCACAGCTCCTCGATGAACACCGGTCGGTGCGAGAGGTCGGCGTCCATCGTGAGGATGTACGGCGCGCTCGTCGCGGCGAAACCGGCGATCAGCGCGCCGCCGTAGCCGCGCTCGGTCTGTCCCACCACGCGGCCGCCGCGCTTCGTCACCGCCTCGGCCGTGCCGTCGCGCGAGCCGCCGTCGACGACGACGATCTCGACGCGGAGATTCAGGGAGGCCACGACCTCGCGGAGCGCCGGGAGCAGGAGCTCGAGGTTCTCGCGCTCGTTGAGCGCGGGAATGACGATCGCGAGGTCGTAGTCGGTCCGGCGGTCGGCCACGGCAGGCGCCCTCAATTCCCGATGGCTTGCGCCCCGCGGCGCGGGTCGGCGGCCGCCCAGCGCGTGCCCGCGTCGTCGACCATCACGGCGTCGACGGCGCCCGCGCGCCATTCGAACTCGGGCCACTCCGCCACCTCGTGCCCGAGATCCCGCAGCGCCTGCCGCGTCTCCGCCGGAATGCGCCGCTCGGCCTCGAGCTTGCCCGGCGCGTACACGTGCGGCCAGAACGAGTCGGGGAAGCTGCGCGTCGCCACGCGCGGCGCTTCGACCGCGCGCTGCGGCAGCATGCCGAACACGGTGACGTTGAGGAAGAACTGCAGCATGGCCTGCTGCTGCACGTCGCCGCCCGGCGTGCCGAACGGCATGAACACGCGCCCGTCGCGGAACGCCATCGCGGGCGCGGGGGTCAGACGCGGACGCTTGCCGGGCGCGACCACGCTCTTGTGCGCGGGATCCAGCCAGCCCTGCGAGCCGCGCGGCGACACCACGCAGCCGACACCGGCGACGACCGGCGAGTCGGTGTTGGGATCGCTCGGCGTCGCCGAGAACGCGTTGCCTTCGGCGTCGACGACCGCGACGTAGCTCGTGTCGAGCGCGTCGTCGACGGAGCCGCCCGCGATGGCGGCGGCGGCGCCCCGGCGCGCGTCGCGGAGCTCGCCGGCCGGCGGCATCTCGGGCCACGCGCGATCGCGGATGAGCGCGCGGCGTTCGGCGGTGTACCCGGCCGACAGCAGACGATCCGCCGGGACGTCGACGAAGTTGGGATCGCCGTAGTAGGCCTCGCGGTCGGCGAACGCGAGCTTCATGGCCTCGATGAGCTGGTGCAGGTACGCGGGCGAGTTGTGGCCGAGGCGCTCGAGATCGACGCCGTCGAGCAGGTTCAGCATCTGCAGGAACACCGGGCCCTGGCACCAGAAGCCGCAGACGGCCATGCCGTACTCGCGGAAGCGTCCCATCAGCGCGGGCGCCACCTCCACCGCGAACGATTCGAGGTCTTCCAGCGCCAGCGGTCCGTCTTCCCTGCGATGGAATTCCGCGATGCGCTTCGCGGTCTCGCCCTTGTAGAACTCGTCGCGCGCCGCGCGCACTCCCGCTTCGCGGCTGCCGGCCTTCGCCTCCGCGCGCGCCATCCGGCGCAGCGTGTCGCCGAGCTCGGACTGCACGAGCGTCTCGCCCGCCCGGAGCGCACGCCCGTCCTTCAGATAGAGCGCGCTCGACGTCGGCCAGCGCTTGTACTTCGCCGCGTTCGCGCCCATCTGGTACGCGGAGAAGTCGGACACCGCGAAGCCGCGCTCCGCGAACAGCGTCGCCGAGTGCGCGACGTCCGCGAACGACATCGTCCCCCAGCGCGCGAGCGCCGTGCACCACGCGTCCGGCGCGGCGGGCACGACGGTGCGCGCGAGCCCCGGCGCGATCTGGCCGCCGTGCCGCTCGCGAAAGTATTCGACCGTGGACTTCCGCGGGTACGGGCCGACGCCCGCCACCTGCCACGTCTGCCGCGTCGCCGCCTGATGCACGAGGATCGGCGCGACGCCGGCGACGCTCACCATGTCGACGTGGACCGCGCCGAGCGTGATGCCCGCCGCGACGCCCGCGTCGACGGCGTTTCCACCGGCTTCGAGGACGCGCGCGGCCGCGGCGGCGGCCAATGGGTGGCCGGCGGCGACGGCCCAGCGGCGGCCGGTGATCTGCACGGTGCTCGTCGGCGAATACGCGGGGGCGGAGCTCTGGGAGGACGCGGAATCTAGGCTCATGGCCGCACATGATACGCCGAGCGGGCGTGCTAGGCTCAACGTATGCCTGCGCCGATCATCGGCGTCACGACCTCCGCGGAGCGCACCGCCAAAGGCGTCGACCGCTCGTTCCTGAACGCCGCCTACGTCCGCGCGATCGAGCGTGCGGGCGGCGTGCCGCTCTTACTGACGCCGCATCACTCGCCGGCGTCGCTCGCGCGCTTCGCGGAGCTGGCGGACGGGATCCTGCTGACCGGTGGCGGCGACATCGACCCGGCGCGGTGGGGTGAAGCGCGCCACGAGAGGACCGACCTGATCTCCGCCGAGCGTGACGAGCTCGAGCTGGAGCGCGTCACACGCCAGGCGATCGAGGGCGGCACGCCGCTGCTCGCGATCTGCCGCGGCCTCCAGGTCGTGAACGTCGCGCTCAACGGCACCCTGCACCAGCACGTGCCGGACGTCTTCGGCGACGGCATCGCGCACTCGCAGGACGGTGCCAGGAGCTACACGAGCCACGAGGTCACGCTCGAGCCGGGAACGCTGCTCGCGGAGCTCTCGCGTGCCGATCGTTTGAAGGTGAACAGCTTCCATCACCAGGTGATCAACAAGCTCGGCGACGGGCTCAAGGCGGTGGCGTGGGCGCCGGACGAGGCGATCGAGGCGGTCGAGCTCCAGGACCCGCGCGGCTTCATGCTCGCGGTCCAGTGGCACCCGGAAGAGTTGGCCGCCGACGACCCGGCCGCGCACCGCTTGTTCCAGGCGCTGGTCGAGGCGGCGTCGCGCCGCCGCTGACGCTCAGCGCGCGCGCGGCGCGACGGACCTAGATGAGCGTCCAGCGCGAGGGCTGCTCCTTCACCACGGTCTCGCGCACGCGGCCTCCGCGCGCGAGCTTCTTCAGGTGCGACTCCACCGACTGGCCCGCCATCATGTGCAGCTTCTCGGGAATCTCCGCGTAGATCTTCTTCACCATCGCCGGGATCGTGTCGAGGCCGTCGCCCAGCGCCTCGAGGATCTGGCGCTCGCGCATGAGACGGTGCGCGATGTACTCGGCGATGCGCTCGGGACCGTCCTCGATGACCGGGCCGTGCGCGGAGTAGATGCGACGCACGTCGAGCCCCTGCAGACGCTTCAACGAGCTCATGTAGTCGAGCAGGTCGCCGTCGCCCGCGGGAATCACGCTCGTCGAGCCGGACAGCACGACGTCGCCGGTGAACAGCGCCTTCTCCTCCGGCATGTAGTAGCAGAGGTGATCCGACGCGTGGCCGGGCGTGTGAACGGCCACCAGCGTCACGCCGTCGCCCTCGATCACGTCGCCGTCGTGAATGTCGTCGATGTTCTCGGGCAGGTCCTCGTCGCGATAGAGACGCTTGGCCACCGGCAACCCCGGGAACGCCGCGCGCAGGTCCTTCACCCCGCCCAGGTGATCCTTGTGGCGATGCGTGAGGATCACGCGCGAGGGCGCGCGCCAGCCGCGCTCGTGGAGATAGCCCTGGAGCAGCGGTACGTACTCGGGCACGCCGATGCCGGTGTCGATCAGGATCGGATCGCGCCGGCCGAGCAGGTACGTGTTCGTCCCGGGGCCGGTCATCATCCCGGGGTTCAAGCCGAGCACGCGTCCGACCAGATCGCTCGGTGTGGCCGTCTTCGGAAAGTCCGGATCGATCCAGGGCATCTCTCACACTCCCAGGTAACGGTGCTGAACGTCCTCACGCGCGGCGAGCTCCGACGATGCGCCCGTCCACACGATGCGGCCCTTCTCGAGCACGTAGTGCGTGTCCGCGACCCGCGTGAGCGCGCGGACGTTCTTGTCGATCAGCAGGATCGACTGGCCCGCGGCCTTCACGCGCTCGACGCAGCGCCAGATCTCGGCGCGGATCAGCGGCGCCAGGCCTTCCGTCGCCTCGTCGAGGATCAGCAGGCGCGGATTCGTCATCAGCGCCCGCCCGATCGCGAGCATCTGCTGCTCGCCCCCCGACAGCGTACCGCCGTAGGCGGCCGCGCGCGCGGCGAGCTGCGGAAAGAGCGCGAAGACCTTCTCGATCGTCCACGGATCGGGCAGGCGCAGGCGGTTCGCCGCCGTCGCCACGAGGTTCTCGCGCACGGTGAGCGTCGGAAAGATCTGACGGCCCTCGGGCACGAGGCCGAGGCCGCGCTGCGCGACGCGAAACGCCGGAAGCCCGGTCAGCGGCACGCCGTCGAGATGCACGGCGCCCGCGCGCGCCGGCAGGATGCCCATGATCGCGCGCACCGTGGTCGTCTTCCCCATGCCGTTGCGGCCCAGCAGCGTGACGACTTCGCCGGCGCGCACGCCGAAGTCGACGCCGAACAGCACCTGGCTCGCGCCGTACGCCGCTTCGAGCCCGCGGACCTCGAGCATCGCCGCCGCGCTCACGTCGCGTCCTCGCCGAGGTAGGCCTCGCGCACTTCCGCGTTGCCGCGGATCTCTTCGGGCGGGCCGCTCGCGATCAGCCGGCCGTACACCATGACGGAGATTCGGTCGGCGAGCGCGAACACCGCGTCCATGTCGTGCTCGACGAGCAGGATCGTCTGCGCCCCCTTCAAGGTGCGGAGGAAGTCGATCATGCGCTGCGACTCTTCCGGGCCCATGCCGGCCATGGGCTCGTCGAGCAGCAGCAGCCGGGGCCGCGTCGCGAGCACCATCGCGATCTCGAGCTGCCGCTGCTCGCCGTGCGCGAGATTCGCGGCGAGCACGTCGGCGCGCGCGCCGAGGCCGACGGATTCGAGCACGGCGGCCGCCGGACGCCGCAGCGCAGAATCGCGCCGCGCCGGGCGCCAGAACCGGAAGCTGTGGCCCGCGTGCGCCTGGACGGCGAGCGCGACGTTGTCGAGCGCGGTGAACTCGCGGAACACGCTGGTGATCTGGAACGAGCGCGCGAGTCCGAGCTTCGAGCGCGCGGGCGCCGCCAGCGCGGTGACGTCGCGTCCCGCGAACGAGATCGTGCCCGCGTCCGGGCGCAGGTCGCCCGCGAGCTGCGTGATCAGCGTGGTCTTGCCCGCGCCGTTCGGGCCGATGACGGCGTGCGTCTCGCCCTCGAGGATCCGGAGCTCGACGTGGTTGGTCGCGACGAGACCGCCGAAGCTCTTGGTGAGCCCGCGCACCTCGAGCAGCGCGTCAGCCATCGCCACGTGTGAACCCGGTCAATCGTTCCGCTCCGGCAGGAGGCCGATGAGCCCGCGCTTGGCGAAGATGACGACCAGCACGAGGAAGGGGCCGAGGATCGCCTGCCAGTGCTCCGTCCAGGCGGGCAGGAGCAGATCTTCGAGCACCCGCAGCACGACGGCGCCGAGCACCGGGCCGGAGAGCGTCCCCATCCCGCCGAGAATCACCATGAACATGATGTCGCCGGAGCGCGTCCAGTGCATGAACGCCGGCGACATGTAGTCGGTGTGATTCACCAGCAGCGCGCCGGCGAGCCCGCACATCGCGCCCGCGATCATGAACGCCACGAGCTTGTACGGAAACGTCGAGAATCCGATCGCGCGCATGCGCGACTCGTTCGACTTCGCGCCCCGGATCACCATGCCGAAGCGAGAGTTGACGAGCACGTGCCCGATCGCCAGCGCGCCCACGAGCAGCACGAGCACGACGTAGTAGAAGGTCGTGCCGTTCTTCAGGTCCACGACGCCGGCGAACGCGCTGCGCCGCGCGAGCCGCATGCCGTCGTCGCCGCCGAACAGCTCCATGCTGATCGCGAGATAGAAGAGCATCTGCGCGAACGCGAGCGTGATCATGATGAAGGACACGCCGCTGGTGCGGAGCGAGATCGCGCCGATCACCAGCGCGGCGGCGGCCGACGCGAGCATCGCGAGCGGCCACTGGACGAAGCCGTTCTCGATCCCGTAGTACGCGGGGATGCCGACGGCGTACGCGCCGACGCCGAGATACGCGGCGTGGCCGAACGACACCATCCCGCCGTAGCCGAGGATGAGATCGAGGCTGACCGCGGCGATCGCGAAGATCATGATCCGGCGGAAGACGTCGACGTAGAACGGCTGGCCGATCGCCGCCGCGACGGGCGGGACGAGCGCGAGCAGGCCCAGCCCGACGGCCGCGAGGAGGAGCCCGCGCCGTGTCACCGCGCGGTGGCCGTGGGGAACAGACCCTGCGGACGGAAGAAGAGCACGGCGGCCATGAGGATGTAGATCAGCATCGACGCCAGCGCCGGGCCCGCGTTGTCGGCGGCTCCGGGCCCAAGCACCGCCGCGAGCATCGGACGGAGGAACGCGCGGCCGAGCGTGTCCACCATGCCGACGACGAGCGCGCCGACGAGCGCGCCACGGATCGACCCGATCCCGCCGATCACGATGACGACGAAGACCTGGATGAGGATCTGCTCGCCCATCCCGATCTGCACCGCGTAGATCGGACCGGCCATCAGTCCCGCGAGCCCGGCGAGCGCCGCGCCCAGCCCGAACACGAGCGTGTAGAGGAGGCGGATGTTCACGCCGAGCGCCGCCACCATCGTGCGGTTCGCCGCGCCCGCGCGGATCAGCATGCCGAGGCGCGTCCGGTTGACGACCACCCAGAGCAGCACCGCGACGGCGAGGCCGACCACGATCACGACCGTGCGATAGAGCGGATAGCGGAGGCCCGGCAGCAGCTCGACGTGGCCCGCGAGCGCGGGCGGCAGCTTCGTGTAGATGGCCGCGCGGCCCCACACGACCGCGACCATCTCGTTGAAGAACAGGATCAGCCCGAACGTCGCGAGGACCTGATCGAGGTGATCGCGCTCGTAGAGCGTGCGCAGCGCGAGCACCTCGACGATCACGCCGATCACGAGCGTGGCGGCGAGCGCGAGCACCACCGCCAGCAGGAAGGATCCGGTGCGCTGGAAGAACGTGGCCGCGAGATACGCGCCCATCATGTAGAGCGCGCCGTGCGCCAGGTTGACCAGGTTCATGATGCCGAAGACGAGCGTCAGCCCCGCCGCCATCAGGAAGAGCGTGACGCCGAACTGGACGCCGTTGAGCGCCTGCTCGAGAACGAGGAGCACGGTCAGCCGGCCGCGCTCCCCGCCCGTCGAGCCCCGGAGGGACCGATCACTTCATCCCGCACTGCTGCGAGTAGGAGTCCTTGTGATTCTCGAAGACCGTCTTCTGGATCCGCATCTCCAGCTCGCCGCCCTGCCCCGCGACCGCGCGCAGCAGGTAGAAGTTCTGGATCGGGAAGTGGTTGGTGTTGTACGTGTACTTCCCGCGGGTCGACGAATAGTCCGCCTTCCGCATCGCGGCGATCATGCCCTTCTGGTCCTTGAGGCTGCCCTTCACGGCCTTGACCGCGGAGTCGATCAGCATGATGCCGTCGTAGCTCTGCGCGCCGTAGAAGACCGGCAGCTTGCCGAACTTCTTCTTGAAGTCGCCGACGTACTTCTCGTTCGCCGCGTTCTTCAGATCCGGGCTCCAGTAGCGCGTCTCGTACTGGCCGAGCGCCGCTTCCTTCACCGCGGGCAGCGAGATCTCGTCGACGGTGTAGACGGAGTAGAGCGGAATCTTCTCGCGCAGCCCGGCCTCCGCGTACTGCTTCAGGTACTGGATGCCGAAGCCGCCGGGATAGAAGACGAACACCGCCTTCGGGTTCGCGGCCTTGAGCTGGCTCAGCTCCGCCTGGAAGTCGAGCTGATCGGGGAACTTCGTGTACACCTCGCCCACGATCTTGCCTTTGAAGAAGCGCTTGAAGCCCTGGACCATGTCCTTGCCGGCCGGGTAGTTCGGCGCCATCACGTAGACGTCCGTGATGCCCTGGTCGGCCATGTACTTGCCCATCGCTTCCGGCGTCTGATCGTTCTGCCACGACGTCGTGAAGAAGAGCTCGTGACAGTCCTTGCCGGCGAGCTGGTGCGGGCCGGCGTTGGTGCCGATCATGAACGTGCCCGCGCCGGTGACGGTCGGCGCCACCGCGAGCATCACGTTCGACCAGATGATGCCGCTGACGAAGTTCACCTGGTGGCGCTTGAGCATCTCGTCGGCGACCTGCTTGCCGACGTCCGGCTTGTTCTGGTCGTCGCCGTAGATCACCTCGACGGGGAGACCGCCGACCTTGCGCCCGAGGTGGTCGAGCGCGAGCTCGACCGAGTTCTTCATGTGCTCGCCGATCGCGGCGTTCGGGCCGGACAGCGTGGTGATGAAGCCGATCTTGACCTTCTCCTGCGCGGCCGCCGGCGTCACGGCGATCAGCAGGGCCAGGAGCGCGAAGCCCAGAACGCGAGTGAGTGTCGCCACGGTAACCTCCTCTGGGAAAAGCGGCGAAATCCTAGCACGGCTCATGGGCGAGCCGTTCGCGCCTTCTCCTGTCCGTCCGCGCCGCCTGTCAAGCGTTATGTTGCTTGATGGTCTGTCCCGACAGGAAATATATTGCCCGGGTGGCCGATACCTTCCTGCCGATGCTCGGGGGGAGAATTCGCGCGCTGCGCGAGGCGCGCGGGATGTCCGTGGGCGATCTCGCGACGCGGGCGGAGCTGTCGCCGCGATTCGTCACCGACATCCAGGCGGGGCGCGGCAACGTTTCGATCACGCGGCTCGTGCGGCTTGCGCGCGCGCTCGGGACGACGGCGTCGTCGCTCGTCGCGGACGCGGAGGCGGGCGCTCCGCGGCGTGTGCGCGTCGTCGCGCTCCTCGGGGTCCGCGGCGCGGGCAAGAGCACGATCGGCGCCCGGCTCGCCGAACGTCTGCGGCTCGAGTTCTTCGAGCTCGACCGCCTCGTCGAGTCCGAGGCGGGAATGCCGCTGGCCGAGATCTTCGCCACCCATGCGGAGAGCTATTTCCGCAGGCTCGAGATCGCGGCGCTTCGCCGCCTGCTCGCGCGCGACGTCGCCGGGGTCCTCGCCACCGGCGGCGGCATCGTCGAGAACGGCGAGGCGTGGAAGCTCCTCGAAGAGCAGACGATCACCGTGTGGCTCCGCGCGACGGCGAAGCACCATTGGCAACGGGTGGTGCGACAGGAAGATCCACGCCCCATGGCCGGTCGCCCCGCCGCCAAGGCCGAGCTGCGGCGGCTGCTCGCGCGCCGGGCACCGCTCTACAAGCGCGCGCGGTTCCAGGTCGACACGGTGCGCCTGGGCGTCGCCGGGAGCGTCACGTCGCTCGCGCGGAAAGTGTCGAGCGCCATCGGCCGGCCGCCACACGGTTCCGTCGGCTGACATGGCGTCGGCGGCGTGAAGGCGCTGGTCTGGCTGGCTCTCGCCTGCGGCGCCCTCGTGGCCGTCAGCCTGTGGACGTTCTGGATGGCCGTCCGGCCGCCGCGCCTGACGATTCCCGGCACGCCGCAGGACTACCGGCTGCGCGCGGAGGCGCTCACGCTGACGACGCGCGACGGCGTGAAGCTCGCGGCGTGGCTCGTTCCGGCCGCCGGGCCCGACGCGCCCTTCGTGATCGCGTTGCACGGGTATCCGGCCAACAAGGCAGACCTGCTGCCGATCGCGGGGGCGCTGCACGAGCGCTTCAGCGTCCTGCTCGTCGACTTCCGCTCGTTCGGCGCGAGCGAGGGACGGACGACCACGCTCGGGTTCCGCGAGCGCGCCGATCTGCGCGCGGCGGTCGACGCGCTGGCGGCGCGCGGTCATACACGCATCGGCGTGTTCGGCTACTCGCTCGGTGGCTCCGTCGCGCTCCTCGGCGCCGCGGAAGATCCGCGGATCCGCGCGGTCGCGGCGTGGGCGCCGTTCGCGGACCTGCGCCTGCTCGCGCGCGAGCTCTACGCGATCTTCTGGCTCCTGAAGTATCCGTTCGTGGAGCTGATGGTGGTCTGGGGCCGGCTGTTCCTCGGCGGAGACATCACGCGGCCGTCACCGGAAATGGCGGCCACGCGGCTCACGATCCCCGTGCAGATCTGGGCGAGCCGCGACGACGACCAGATTCCGTTCGCGCACGCCGAGCGACTGCAGAAAGCGCTCGCCGGCAATCCGCGCGCCGAGTTCCAGTTCGGCCGCGGGCTCCACAACGAGCGCGCGGAGGACTTCGAGCGCCGGCTCGTCGAGTTCTTCGCCCGCGCGCTCGGCGCCGGCGACACCCTCAGCCCCGGCGGTAGATGACGCGTCCCGCGCGGATGGTGTACCGCACGCGCCCGAGCGCGCGGATGTCCGCCGCGGGGTCGCCGTCGAGCACGACGACGTCGGCCGCGTGCCCGCGGCTCAGGCGGCCGGCGTCGGCCGTGCCGAATCGCGCCGCGCGCGCCCGGGCTGTTCGAAGGATGCGCGATCACGAACCGCCCCCCGGCGGTGCGCCGCCTCGGCCGCCGCGCGCACGACGTCGAGCGGCATGACGACGATCGACCGTGGCTCCGCGAACGAGCCGGTGAAGAGCTTGAGGCCCTCGGCCCCGTCGTTCAGCACGGCGTCCACGAATCGAGACGCCGTCGCCGCGCTCGTGAGCTCCGGAAGCTTTGCGGGCAGGGCGTAGAACGGGCTGCCGCCGACGGGGACGAAGCTACCGGCGGCCCGCATGAGGAGCGGTCCCGTCAGCTCTCCGGCCCCGGGGCGGAGCCGCACGCCGCCGTCAGCAGCGCGACGGCCGTCGCGCAGACGACCCTCCTCACGCGCCTCCCGTGAGCCTGGCCACGACGTCGGCGGGGATCGGGAGCGCGCGCAGAGCCTCGCCGGATGCGCTCGGGCGGCCGACCCACGCGCGCACCTCGAAGCCGCTGGCGCACGCGCGCTCGCCGACCGCGGCTTCGTACTCCACGCGGAACGTCTTCTCCTTCACCCACGCGATCGTCGCGGTGACCTTCACGGTGTCGCCCCACCGCACCGGAGAGATGAAGCGCGAGCCGCACTCGACGATCGGCACGCCGACGATCGCGTGCTGCGGGAACAGCACGGGCCATGGCAGGCCCAGCGAATCGAAGAGCGCGGCGCAGGCGATGTCGTACCACTCGAAGAACTTCGGATAGAACGCGATGCCCGCCGGGTCGGCTTCGCTCCAGCGGACCTCGAGTTCAGTGTGATGGCTCGGACGGGTCACGTCCTCAGGAGATCCGGCGGCCGCGGTCGGGCGGCGGCACGACGAGGCCGAGGTCCCGGATCACCTGCCCCACTTCCTCGACGTACATCGCGCGCACCTCGTCGTTGTCCCACTTCTTGATGCCCCACTCGATGGCCTGGCGGCTCGCCGCGGAGCCGGAGTGGCCGAACATGTCGAGCGCGCGCGGGTACCAGCGATCGACGAGGGCCTGCGCGCCGGCCGCGGTGCCGTAGTAGCCGGCGTCGCCCACCATGCGGCGCATGCCGTTCACGCCGATCGCGATGTGGAACTGCTCCTCGTGCAGCATCAGCGGGATCGCGCGGGCGAGCGGCGCGTAGCTGCACTCCTCGAAGTTGCGGAGCTGGAAATCGCCGACGCGGTCGATGAGCGTCATGAACGCGAGCAGGTCCCCCCAGCTCTCGAGCGGCTCGTTGAACGCGTCCAGCTTCGCCTGGCCGAGGCGCATCGCCATCACCTGCGTGACCACCGCGCGTCCCGGGCCGCCGAAGGCCTCCAGCACGCGGCAGACCTGCATCCCGTGGCGCATCTCGTCGGCGATCACGCGCGCGAGCGCCCAGCGATCGTCGAGCGTCGGCGCCTGGTCGAGGTACTCGCGGAACGTGAGCACCGACATGATCTCCGACGACGCCTGCGCGTGAAGCATCTTCACGAGCAGGTCCGCGTAGCCTGCGGGGAGCTCCGAGGGACTCTCGAACTTCCGCAGCCCTCGGAACGCGCCCCACTTGATCTCGCGTCCGATGGGCAGGCGCTCCGCGCGGCGGCCGCGCGCCGCCGACGATTTCGTCATGGCGTGCGATACGCGAAGCGCCGCGACTTCCAGTCGTCCGCGATGCGCCCGCTGCGGTGGCTGATCCCTTCGAAGCGTCCCTGCCCGTCGGCGTGCGCGTCCCAGAGCTCGTCGAGCGAGGCGAACTGCGACAGATACGCGAGCGCGTACTCCGCGGGCTCGGCCATCGCCATCTCGCCGTCGACGTAGCGCCAGTATCCGTCGGCGGGCGCGATCCAGAATCCCTCGGACGTCTCTTCGGTGAAGAGGCGCGGCGCCTGGCCGGGCGGAAGCGGGCAGACGAAGAAGCGCGCGGTGAACCGGATCGGGCTGCGCGGCGGCGTCGTGAAGTGTGAGAGATACCGGAGCGCGCGGAGGTCGGCGTACCAGTCGCGCCGCGCGAGCGCGTCCACGAACGGGGCGCCGTCCATCACCTCTTTGCGGCATGCGTCGATCGCGTCCTGCGCCACGTCGATGTGTTTTCCGCCGGCGTCGCACGCGAGCAGCAGGCCGGTCTCCTCGAGCAGCTCGCGCGCCGCGGTGATCCAGTACGCGACCGGCGCCATGCCGTCGGTGAAGCACCGCGCGCACTCGTCCGCGGTCACCCCACGCGCGCGCGCGAGCGCCCGCGCGTCACCGTCGCCCGGATCCACCTTCCCTCCGGGAAACGCGTAGTACCCGCCGAGGAACTTCATCCCGCGATTCCGCCGGATCATGTACACGTCGACGCCTTGCGAAGAAGCGGCGTCGCGCACGAGCAAGACGGACGCAGCCGGCCGTGGAATGGCAGGCGTGGCAGGCGCTACGGGAGCGGGCGTGGATTCTGACGTCACGGAACCGATGATAGCGGAACGGGGGCCGAAGCCCCCGTCCAGCGCTACAGGCTGATGAGCTGCGCGACCTTTTCGCGGTGGTACGTCGCGTCGCCGAACGTGAACTCCGACGACTTCGCGCGCTTGAAGTAGAGGTGCAGGTCGTGCTCCCACGTGAACCCGATGCCGCCGTGGAGCTGGATGCCGGCGCCCGAGACCTTGCGGTACGCGTCGGAGGTGTAGGCCTTCGCCATCGAGCACGCGAGGGCCGACTCCGGCACGTTCTCATCGACCGCCCACGCCGCGTAGTACGTCAGCGACTTCGCGTTCTCCACGTCCACGAGCATGTCGGCGGCGCGATGCTTCACACCCTGGTACGAGCCGATCGGCTTGCCGAACGCCACGCGGATCTTCGCGTACTCGGTCGTCATGTCGAGGACCTTCTGCGCGCCGCCGCACATCTCGGCGCACAGCGCGACCGTCGCGCGCTGCACCACGCGCTCGAGCGGCGCCCACCCGCCGTCCTTCGTGCCGAGCAGGGTCGCCGGCGTCTCCTCGAGCTTCACCTCGCAGAGCTTGCGCGTCTGGTCCATCGTCGGCAGGAGCTTCGTGCCGAGGCCCTTGGCGCCGCGCGGGACGAGGAACAGGCTCACGCCGTCCTCCGCGCGCTTGCCTTCCGACGTCCGCGCGACGACCACGAGCACGTCGGCCAGGTGCGCGTCGGGCACGAAGAGCTTGGTGCCGGTGAGCGTGAACCCGCCGCCGGCCGCGCGCGCCGTGGTGGTCACGCCGGGGGCGTCCCAGCGCGCGCTCGGCTCCGTCCACGCGAGCGTCGCCTTCACCGTGCCGTCGGAGATCTTGCCGAGCCACTCTTTCTTCTGGTCGGCCGAGCCAGCCTCGAGGATCGCGAGACCGCCGAGCAGCGTCGAGAAGAACGGCCCGGGCATCACCGCGCGGCCCATCTCCTCCATCAACACCGTGAGGTCGACGAACCCGAGCCCGGTGCCGCCGTACTCTTCCGGATACACGAGGCCGAGCCAGCCCTGCTCGCCGAGCTTCTTCCAGAAGTCGTCCGTGACGCCCGCCGGCTCCGCCATGCGCGCGCGCACGAACTCCGACTTGCACTCGTTCTCGAAGAACTTCCGCGCGGTCGCCCGGATCTGCTCCTGCTCCTGACTGAACCCAAAATCCATCGTCTGCCCCTTGGACCTTGACGGCCCATGGCCGTCAATCGTGTTTATTTCGGAAGCCCGAGGACGCGCTCGCCGATGATGTTCTTCTGGATCTCCGTCGTCCCGCCCTCGATCGAGTTCGCGCGCGAGCGGAGGAACGTATACTGCCAGCTTCCGCCGTCCAGCGCCCAGTCGGAGCCCTGCATCAGCTGCGAGTACGGGCCCTCGATCTCCATCGCGAGCTCCTGCAGCCGCTGGTGCGTCTCGACCCACACCATCTTGCCGGCGGACGCCTCCGGCCCCGGCATCTCGCCCCGCAGCAGCTTGGTGATCGCGCGCGCGCCCGTGTACTTCAGCGACTCGGTGTCGATCCAGAGCTGCGCGATCTTCTGGCGCATCACCGGGTCCTTCGTCACCGTGCGCCCGCTCTTCTCCATCTTGCGCGCGAGCTCGATCAGGCCTTCGAGCGTGATGCGCAGCCTGACCTGTAATCCGAAGCCGAGCGCGAGCCGCTCGTACATGAGCGTGGTGAGGCCGACCTGCCAGCCGTTGTTGACCTCGCCCAGCACCTGCGACTCGTGCACGCGCACGTTGTCGAAGAACACCTCGTTGAACTCGGGATCGCCGGTGATCTGCTTGAGCGGCTTCACCGTGACGCCGGGCGCCTTCATGTCGAGCAGGAAGTAGGTGATGCCCTTGTGCTTCGGCGCGTCCGGATCCGTCCGCGCGAGCAGCATCATCCAGTCCGCGATGTGCGCGAGCGACGTCCACACCTTCTGTCCGTTGATGACGTAGTGGTCGCCGTCCTTCACCGCGCGCGTCTGCAGCGCCGCGAGATCGGAGCCGGAGTTCGGCTCGGAGTAGCCCTGACACCAGATCTCCTCGCACGAGAGGATCTTCGCGGGATAGCGCCTCTTCTGCGCCTCGGTGCCGTACGCGACGATCGTCGGGCCGGCCATGCCGACGCCGAGGATGTTGAGGATCGGCGGCGCCTTCGCGACGGCCATCTCCTCGTGGAGGATCAGCTCCTCCATGAAGGTGAGGCCCTGCCCGCCCGCCTCTTTCGGCCACGTGAGCCCGATGAAGCCGGCGTCGTGGAGCTTGTGCTGCCATCGCCGGAGGTACTCGTACGCTTCGGGTCGCGGGACGTCGGAGGAGCCGATCTTGCGTTGCCAGTCGGCCTCGATGTTGGCCTTCAGCCACGCGCGGACGCGCTCGCGGAACGCTTCCTGATCGGGTGTCAGCGTGAAGTCCAACATGCCCTCCAGGCGGGAAACTGAACGGTGGTTCATTGTAGGGACCGCGCGCAAAACAAGTCAAGGCGTATACTTCGCGCATCATGCTCTCGATCGACGCCGCCCGTTTGACCCGCCGCCTGACCGACCTCGCCCGCTTCGGAGCGCTCCCCGGCGGAGGCGTCACACGCCATTGCTGGGGACCCGCGTACGAGGACGCGCGCAAGTGGCTCATCGGCGAGATGCGCGGCGCCGGATTGACGACGTGGGTCGACGGCGCGGGCAACGTCTTCGGCGGCATCGGCATCGATCGCCTCGGCACCGATCGCCCCGCGGTGGTGACCGGGTCGCACATCGACACGGTGCCGGAGGGCGGCACGCTCGACGGCGCGCTCGGCGTCATCGCCGGGCTCGAATGTCTGCACACCGTCGTCGAGAACAACGCGGCGCCGCGCCGTCCGCTCGTCGTCGCGGCGTGGAGCGACGAGGAGGGACGCTACGGCAGCCTCTTCGGATCGCGCGCGTTCTGCAAGGGCATCGACGCCGCGCAGATTCCGGAGATGACGGCGGTCGACGGCGAAAAGCTCGTCGACGTGATGCGGCGTGCCGGCTTCGACCCCGCGCGCGTTCCCGAGGCGAAGGCGCCGGCCGGCGCGGTCGCGTCCTACGTCGAGCTGCACATCGAGCAGGGCCCGCGGCTCGAGGAATCCGGCACGGAGATCGGCGTCGTGCAGGCGATCGTCGGCGTGCGCCGCTCGCGCATCATCTTTCATGGGCAGGCGGATCACGCGGGCACGACGCCGATGCCGCGGCGGCGCGACGCGTTCCTCGGCGCCGCGGAGTACGCGCTGCGCGCGCGCGAGCACGTGGTCACGCGCGGCAGCGAGGTCAGCGTGACGAACATCGGCGTCGTCTACGTCCACCCCGGCGCGTCGAACATCGTGCCGGGGCGCACGGAGCTCGTGCACGAGATGCGCGATCCCGATCCCGCGGTGCTCGAGCGGCTCTGGAACGAATGCCGCGACATCGCGGAGACGGTGGCGCGCGAGCGTCAGCTTCGCGTCGAGATCCGCCCGACCTCCGCGACCGTGCCCGCGCCGTGCGCGCCGAGCGTGCAGAACGCGATCGAGGCGGTGTGCGGCAAGCTCGGCTTCAGCACGCAGCGGATGTACTCGGCGGCCGGCCATGACGCGCAGAACCTCGCGGCCGTGACGGAGGCCGGCATGATCTTCATTCCTTCCGTCGGTGGCAAGAGCCACCGCACCGACGAGACGAGCGATCCGCGCGCGATCGAGCGCGGAGCGAACGTCCTGCTCCACACGCTTCTGACCCTCGCGGGGTAAGTCGTGGACGGTCCGATGTCCACGCTCGTCGCCGCGTCGGACATGGCGCGCGACGTGCTGGCGCTGTACGGGCTCATCACGTGGATCTGCGTCGGCATCGCGGCGCTCGTGTTCACGCTGCTCACCTACGTCCTCATCCGCTTCCGCGAGCGTCCCGGCGTGCCGCTCCCGGCCCAGACGCACGGCCAGCCGTTGCTGGAGATCGCGTGGACGCTCGGCCCCGCGATCGTGCTGCTGATCATCGCGATCCCGACGATCCAGGTGATCTTCCGGACGCAGACGCAGGCGAAGCCGCGCGACGCGATCGAGATCGTCGTGCGCGGCTACCAGTGGTGGTGGGAGTTCCAGTACCCGGCGCTCGGCGTCGTCACCGCGAACGAGCTCGTCGTGCCCGCGGGCCGCCGCGTCGTCTTCGAGCTCGAAGGGCCGGACGTCATCCACAGCTTCTGGGTGCCGAAGTTCGGCGGCAAGCGCGACGTCGTTCCCGGCCGTCACAACACGCTCGCGCTCACCCCGTCCGCGCCCGGCGAGTTCTGGGGCCAGTGCGCGGAGTTCTGCGGCGCCGCGCACGCGAACATGGGGATGCGCGTGACCGTCCACGCGCCCGACCGGTTCGATGCGTGGGTCAACGCGCAGCGCGCGCCCGCGGTCGAGCCGAGCGGCGAGCCGGCCAACGTCGGCAGGGCGATCTTCGCGCGCAGCGCGTGCGTCGGATGCCACACGATCCGCGGGATCTCCGCGGGCACGCTCGGCCCCGACCTCACGCACTTCGGGTCGCGCGCCACGCTCGCCGCGGGCATGCTGCCCAACACGCCGGAGAACGTCGTGAAGTGGGTCCGCGACGCGCCGGCGATCAAGCCCGGCGTGAAGATGCCGCCGTTCACGTTCACTGACGGCGAGGCCCAGGCGCTCGCGGCCTACCTCACCGCGTTGAAGTGATGGCCACGCGCGTCGAGACCCATCCGCGCTCCGTGGCCGCGCATGCCGGGGCGCACGGCCTCGTGGCCTGGCTCACGACCGTCGACCACAAGCGGATCGGCATCCTCTACGGTGTCACCGCGTTCGCGTTCCTGCTGATCGGCGGGGTCGAGGCGTTGATGATCCGGCTCCAGCTCGCGCTGCCGGGCCAGCACCTCGTGCGCGCGGAGTTCTACAACGCGCTGTTCACGATGCACGGCACCACGATGATCTTCCTCGCCGCGATGCCGCTGAACGCGACCTTCTTCAACTACATGATCCCGCTCATGATCGGCGCGCGGGACGTTGCGTTCCCGCGGCTCAACGCGTTCTCGTACTGGGTGTTCCTCGCCGGCGCGATTTTCCTCAACCTGAGCTTCCTCGTCGGCGCGCCGCCCGACGGCGGCTGGTTCGGCTACGCGAACCTGACGACGCGAGCCTTCAGCCCGGGGCACGGCATCGACTTCTGGGTGCTCGGCCTGCAGGTGCTCGGCATCTCGTCGATGGTCGCGGGCATCAACTTCGCGGCCACGATCATCAACATGCGCGCGCCGGGCATGACGCTGATGCGGATGCCGCTGTTCGTGTGGATGAGCCTCGTCGTGCAGTTCCTCGTCGTGCTCGCGTTCCCCATCATCACGGTCGGGCTGATCTTCCTGATGATGGACCGCTTCTTCGCCACGCACTTCTTCGACGTCGCCGCCGGCGCCGATCTCCATCTCTGGCAGCACGTCTTCTGGGCGTTCGGCCACCCCGAGGTCTACATCCTGATCCTCCCCGCGTTCGGGATCGTGTCGGAGGTCATCCCGACGTTCGCGCGCAAGCCGCTCTTCGGCGCGCCCGTGATGATCTACTCCGGCATCCTGATCGCGTTCCTCGGCTTCGGCGTCTGGAGCCACCACATGTTCTCGGCGGGCATGGGGCCGGTCGCCGACGCGGCCTTCTCGATCGCGACGATGCTGATCGCCATCCCGACGGGCATCAAGATCTTCAACTGGCTCGGGACGCTGTGGGGGAGCCGCATCCATTTCTCGACGGCGTTCCGCTTCGCGGCCGGTCTCATCGGCGTGTTCACGATCGGCGGGCTCTCCGGCGTGATGCACGCCTCCCCGCCGGTCGACCTCCAGCAGACCGACAGCTACTTCGTCGTCGCCCACATGCACTACGTGATGATCGGCGGCACGCTGTTCGGCATCTTCGCCGGCCTCTACTACTGGTGGCCGAAGATCACCGGCCGGCTGCTCGACGAGCGGCTCGGGCGCGTCAACTTCTGGATCATGTTCGTCGGCTTCAACGTCGCGTTCTTCCCTCAGCACTTCCTCGGCGCGCTCGGCATGCCGCGGCGGATCTACACCTATCCCGCGGACGCGGGGTGGACGCTGTGGAACTTCGTCTCGACGGCGGGCGCGCTGATCCTGGGCTTCGGCGTCCTCATGTTCATGGTGAACGTGGTGCGCACGCAGCGGCGCGGCGCGCGGGCCTCCGCCGACCCGTGGGACGCACGGACGCTCGAATGGCGCACGTCGTCACCGCCGCCGGTGCACGATTTCGACGAGATCCCGCCGGTCTACGGCCGCGACACGTTCTGGCGCGAGAAGCACGGCGACCGGCACGGCCGCAAGCCGGCGCCGCGCCCGCCGGTCCCGGAGCCGCACGGGATCCACCTGCCGGCGCCGTCGTTCTGGCCGATCGTCGCCTCCGTCGGGATCTTCGCCGCGGCGATCGGTGCGCTCACGCATCTGGCGCTCGTCATCGGCGGCGTCGTGGTGACCGTGGTCGCGATCTTCGCGTTCGCGCTCGAGCACCACCGCAATCCCGCGCACGCGCACCAGGTCGGCGTGCTCGACGTCGATCACCGCAAGCTGGCCATGTGGACGTTCCTCGGCTCCGAGTGCTTCTTCTTCGGCACGCTGATCGCGACCTACATGGCCTACAAGGGCCGCAGCGTCGTCGGCCCGCACCCGCACGAGATCCTCAACATCCCGCTCACCACGCTCAGCACGTTCGACCTGCTGATGTCGTCGCTGCTGATGGTGCTGGCGCTGGCGGCCGCGCAGCGCGGCGACCGCGCGCAGACGCGGCTCTGGCTCGCCGGCACCGTCCTCTTCGGCCTGATCTTCCTCGGCTTCCAGGCGTACGAGTTCACCGAGTTCGTGCACGAGGGGCTCACGCTGCAGACGAACCTCTTCGGCTCGACGTTCTTCACGCTCACCGGCTTTCACGGCGGGCACGTCGCGATCGGCGTGACGTGGCTCACGACCCTGTTGATCCTCGACCTGCGCGGGCGCCTCACCGTGAGCGACGCGCTGAAGGTCGAGATCGCCGGCCTCTACTGGCACTTCGTGGACATCGTATGGATCGCGATCTTCACCCTCGTGTACCTGATTCCGTAGCGGGCGGCCACGGCGCGGCGCACGCCGCGGACGGCGTGGAGCACGCGAGCGTCGGCACCTACGTGAAGGTGGCGGCGCTCCTCACCGTGATCACCGCGCTCGAGTTCGCGGCGATCTACATCCGCGCGCTGACGCCGATCGTGGTGCCGCTGCTGCTCGTGATGTCGGCGGGCAAGTTCGCGCTGGTCGTCATGTTCTTCATGCACCTCCGCTACGACTCGAAGGTGTTCGCGCTCCTCTTCACGGGGCCGCTGCTGATCGCGATCGGCATCGTGATCGCGCTCACGACGCTGACGGGCGCGTTCCTCGTGTATGGACGGTAACGCCACGATCCATCTCGACGTCGTGATCGGCGTCGGCGTCGCCGCCGGCGCGTGGGCCGGCGCCTGGCGCGTGCGCGGCGCGCGCCCGCGGCCGGGCGAGACCGCGGCGCTCGTCATCGCGCTCGTCGTGCTGCTCGCGATGCTCAACGGGCCCGTGCACGATCTGAGCGACCGCCGCCTCTTCAGCGCGCACATGGCCCAGCACCTGGCGCTCACGCTCGTCGTGGCGCCGTTGCTGCTGATCGCGACGCCCGCGTGGATGATCGACGCGATCCTCCGCCGCGCGCGCGTGGCCTCGCTCGCGCACGCGCTCACGCGCCCGGTGCCCGCGCTCGCGCTCTACACCGTCGCGCTCGTCGGCTGGCACCTGCCGCTCGCGTACGGACTCGCGCTCGAAGTCCATGGCTGGCACATCGTCCAGCACCTCACGCTGATGGGGACGGCGGCGCTCGCCTGGTGGCCCGTGCTGGGACGCTCCGAGCTCGCGCCGCGCGTGCCGTACGCCGCGCAGATCCTCTATCTCTTCGCGTTCGGCCTTCCGATGGGCGCCGTCGCCGCGATGATCACCGGGGCTGCGACCGTGCTCTATCCGTTCTACGCCGACGCGCCGGCGCTCTACGGGCTCACGCCCTTCGACGACCAGCGCCTCGGCGGCGTCCTCATGTGGGTTCCCGCCGCCGTCGTGCCGGTCATCGCGTTCACGGTGGTGTTCTTCAGGTGGGTGGCGGCCGAGCGAGAGCCCGAGACCGCGTGACTTTTTCAAGCCCGCCGCCCGCCCGGGCTCGGTATGATGATTTCCCGCCATGAATATCTGTGTCGTCGGCACCGGCTACGTCGGGCTCGTGACCGGCGCGGTCTTCGCGGACCTTGGCAACGACGTGGTCTGCGTCGACAACGTCCCGGACAAGATCGAGGTCCTCGAAGCCGGCCGGATGCCGATCTACGAGCCCGGGCTCGAGGAGATGGTCGCGCGCAACGTCGCCGACCACCGGCTGTCGTTCACGACCGACCTCGCGGCCGCGGTGCGCCGCTCGGTGATCGTGTTCATCACGGTCGGCACCCCGCCCGGCGCCGACGGCCAGACCGACCTCACCGCCGTGGAGACCGTCGCGCGCGGGATCGCGGACGCGATGGAGACGTACACCGTCATCGTCAACAAGTCGACGGTGCCCGTCGGCACGGGCGAGTTCGTGCGCGAGGTGATCGAGCGGCACCAGAAGCGGCCGGTGCGCTTCGACGTCGTCTCGAACCCGGAGTTCCTCCGCGAGGGCTCCGCGATCGAGGACACGCTGCGCCCGGACCGCATCGTGATCGGCGCGCCGACACAGCAGGTGGCGATGTCGCTGCTCGAGCTGTACGCGCCGCTCGAGCGCCCGATGATCATCACCGACGTGCCGTCCGCGGAGATCATCAAGTACGCGTCGAACGCGCTGCTCGCGACGAAGATCTCGTTCATGAACGCGATCTCGAACATCTGCGAGCGCGCGGGGGCGGACGTCACGCAGGTCATGAAGGGCGTCGGGCTCGACTCGCGCATCGGCGCCGCGTTCCTGCAGGCCGGCCTCGGCTACGGCGGCAGCTGCTTTCCGAAGGACACCGACTCGCTCGTGCACACGGCGGGCGCGCTCGGCTACGACTTCGCGCTGCTGCGGGCGGTCATCGACATCAATCGCGAGCGCTCCCGGCACTTCGTGCAGATGATGGCGGAGGCGCTGGCGCCGCTCCACACGCGGACCATCGCCGTCCTCGGCCTCGCGTTCAAGCCGAACACCGACGACATGCGCGAGGCGAAGAGCCTCGAGATCATCACGCACCTCCTCGAGGCCGGCGCCACCGTCCGCGCGTACGACCCCGTCGCGATGGACAATGCGCGCAAGGTGCTGCCGACCGTCGTCGAGTACGCGGACTCGTCGTACGCCGCCGCCGAGGGCGCCGACGCGGTGGCGCTCGTCACCGAGTGGAACGAGTTCAAGTTCCTCAATCTCGAGCGCCTGCGCTCGGTGATGCGGCAGCCGATCATCTTCGACGGCCGCAACCTCTGGGAGCCCGAGCGCATGCGCCGTCTCGGATTCACGTACCACTCGATCGGCCGCCGGCCGGCCTACCCCGCCTGAGCGCGGCCGTCCGCCGATGAGGATTCTGATCACCGGCGGCGCGGGCTTCATCGGCTCGCACCTGGCGCGCTTCCTCCTCGAGCGCCGGTGCGAGGTCGTCTGCATCGACAACTTCGTCACCGGCTCGCCCGACAACATCTCGCCGCTGGGGCGGTATCCGGGCTTCTCGTTCATCGTGCAGGACGTGAGCTCCTACATCGCGCTCGACGGTCCCCTCGACTGGGTGCTGCATCTCGCGAGCCCGGCGTCGCCGCGCGACTATCTCGAGCTGCCGATCCAGACCCTGAAGGTCGGGGCGCTCGGCACGCACAACGCGCTCGGGCTCGCGAAGGCGAAGCGCGCGTCGTTCCTCCTCGCGTCGACGTCCGAGGTGTACGGCGATCCGCTCGTCCATCCGCAGCGGGAGGAGTACTGGGGCAACGTGAATCCGGTCGGGCCGCGCGGCGTCTACGACGAGGCCAAGCGCTTCGCGGAGGCGATGACGATGGCGTACCACCGCACGCACGGGATCTCGACGCGGATCGTGAGGATCTTCAATTGCTACGGCCCGCAAATGAGACTCAACGACGGGCGCGCGATCCCCGCGTTCATGACGCAGGCGCTGCGGAACGAGCCCGTCACGGTCTTCGGCGACGGGTCGCAGACGCGCTCGTTCCAGTACATCGACGACCTCGTGGACGGGATCTGGCGGCTGATGCAGTCGAGCGTCAACGACCCGGTGAACATCGGCAATCCGCACGAGATGACGCTGCTCGAGCTCGCCAAGCGCATCATCCGGCTCGCGGGCAGCTCGAGCGAGATCGTGTTCGAGGCGCTGCCGGTCGACGATCCGAAAGTCCGCCAGCCCGACATCACGCGCGCCCGCAGCCTGCTGGGCTGGGAGCCGCGCGTCGAGACCGAAGAGGGCCTGCGCCGCACGCTCGAGTGGTTCAAGACGAAGGTCGAGAGAGGGACGTGACATGGTCGACGACGAGCTGAAGGCGATCCTCGTGTGCCCCGCGTGCAAGGGCGATCTCCGCTTCGAGGAGCAGCGGATCATCTGCCCGGCGTGCCGCAAGGCGTATCCGATTCGTGACGGCATCCCGGTCATGCTGATCAGCGAGGCCGAGCCCTGGTCAGGATGAGGCGACACTCCTGACCGACTCCGCGCAGGCCGTCATCCTCGCGGGCGGCGAAGGCACGCGGCTCCGCCCGCTCACGCTCACCCGCGCGAAGCCCGTCGTTCCGCTGTTGAATCGTCCGCTGCTCGCCTACCAGCTCGCGCTGCTGCGCCAGCACGGCGTGACCGACGTGATCCTCGCGTGCTCGTACCGTGTGGACGACGTGCGCGCCGCGCTCGGCGACGGCTCGTCGCTCGGCACGCGGCTGCGCTACGTCGTCGAGGACGTGCCGCGCGGCACCGGCGGCGGCGTGCGCAACGCGGCCGATCTCGCGCGCGGGGTCGTCTTCGTCCTGAACGGCGACGTGCTCACGGACGCCGATCTCACCGCGATGCGCGCGTTCCACGACGCGCGCGGCTCGCGCGTCACGATCTTCCTGCGCGCGGTCGAGGATCCCCGGCCGTTCGGGCTCGTGGAGTGCGCGCCCGACGGACGCATCCGCGCGTTTCGCGAGAAGCCGACGACGCCCGAAGAGATCACGACCAACACGATCAACGCCGGCATCTATCTGATCGACGCGGCGCTGCTCGCGCGAATCGCGCCCGACCGGCCCGTGTCGATCGAGCGCGAGTTCTTTCCCTCCGTCGTCGCCGACGGCACGCCGTGCTTCGGCTGGCTCGCCGAGCCGTACTGGCGCGACATCGGCAATCCGGCGGCGTATCGCGACGCGCAGCACGAGCTCCTGGACGGTCGTGTGCGGAGTCCGCTCGCGCCACCCGGCCGCGCGAAGGCCGGAAGCTGGCTCGGTGACGGTGTCCACATCGAACAGGGCGCACGGGTGGAAGCGCCCTCGCTGATCGGCGGCGGCGGCCAGGTCGGCGCGGGCGCGCACGTCGGGCCGCACGCGGTGCTGGGCGAGAACTGTCGCATCGGCGCCGGCGCCCGGGTGCATGGCGCCGTTCTGTGGGACGACGTGAGCGTCGGAGCGGACGCGATGCTGCGTGACTGCGTGGTCGCGGCCGGGGCGCGGATCGGCGCCAGTGCGGAGATCGGGCCGGGCGTGACGCTCGAGGCCGGCGCCGTCGTCCCGGAGAGGGCTCGCCTGCCCTAAAGGCCTGTTAGACTGAGGTGATGGCGTTGTCCCGAATCCGTAACTTCTCGATCGTCGCCCACATCGACCACGGGAAGTCCACTCTCGCCGACCGGCTCCTCTCGCTGACCGGCACGATGGACGCGAAGAAGGCGGTCGACCAGGTCCTCGACTCGATGGATCTCGAGCGCGAGCGCGGGATCACCATCAAGGCGCACACGGTCCGGCTGCTCTATCGCGCGCGCGACGGGCAGGAGTACACGCTGAACCTGATCGACACGCCGGGCCACGTCGACTTCTCGTACGAGGTCTCGCGCGCGCTCGCCGCGTGCGAGGGCGCGATCCTCATCGTCGACGCCGCGCAGGGCATCGAGGCGCAGACGCTCGCGAACTTCTATCTCGCGTCGGACGCCGGCCTCACGATCATCCCGGTGATCAACAAGATCGACCTCCCGGCGGCGGACGTCGAAGGCACGCGGCTCGCGATCACCGAGACGCTCGACCTCGACGGCGACGAGGCGCTCGCGATCTCCGCCAAGCACGGCACCGGCGTGCCGGAAGTGCTGGAAGCGATCGTCGCGCGCATCCCGCCGCCGAAAGGCGATCCGGACGCGCCGCTGAAGGCGCTGGTCTTCGACTCGTTCTACGACTCGTACCAGGGGGTCGTCGTCTACATCCGGGTCACGGACGGGCGCGTGCGCGAGGGCATGCGCGTCACGTTCATGTCGAACGGCGCCACCTACCAGGTCCAGCAGGTCGGCGTGTTCTCGCCGGACATGCGCCCGGTGGAGGAGCTGTCCGCGGGTCAGGTCGGCTACATCACCGGCGCGATCAAGCGCGTGGCCGACGCGAAGGTCGGCGACACGATCACCGAGCAGGCGCGGCCGACGGCGGAAGCGTTCCCCGGCTATCGCGACGCGAAGCCGATGGTCTTCGCGGGCCTGTATCCGATCGAGGACACGGACTTCGAGGTCCTCCGCGACGCGCTCGAGAAGCTCCGGCTCAACGATCCCGCCTTCACGTACGAGCCGGAGACGTCGCTCGCGCTCGGCTACGGCTTCCGCTGCGGCTTCCTCGGCATGCTCCACATGGAGATCGTGCAGGAGCGGCTCGAGCGCGAGTTCGACCTCTCGCTGATCGTCACCGCGCCGAGCGTGCAGTATCGCGTGCTGACGACGGCGGGCGAGCTCCTGGAGATCGACAACCCGTCCAGGCTCCCCACCCCCGACAAGATCGAGGAGATGGAGGAGCCGTACGTGAGCTCGTCGATCTACGTGCCGACGGAGTTCATGACGGCCATCTACAAGCTCGCGCAGGAGAAGCGCGGCGAGCACAAGTCGCTCGAGTACATCGGCAAGCGCGTCCACATCCGGTTCGACTTCCCGCTGTCGGAGATCGTCGTCGACTTCTACGACAAGCTGAAGTCGATCTCGAAGGGCTACGCGTCGTTCGACTACGAGCTCGAGGACTTCCGTGCCTCGGACCTCGTGAAGCTCGACATCCTCCTCAACGGCGACCCCGTCGACGCGCTCAGCGTCATCGTCCACCGCGACAAGGCGTACGAGCGCGGCAAGGCGCTCGTGGAGAAGCTGCGCGGCGTGATCCCGCGCCAGATGTACGAGGTCGCCATCCAGGCCGCCATCGGGAGCCGCGTGATCGCGCGCGAGACCGTGAAGGCCATGGGCAAGAACGTGACCGCCAAGTGCTACGGCGGCGACATCACGCGCAAGCGCAAGCTGCTCGAGAAGCAGAAGGAAGGCAAGAAGCGCATGAAGCAGGTCGGGCGAGTGGAAGTGCCCCAGGAGGCCTTCCTCACGGTGTTGAAGACGTGAGCGAGGATCGGAAGATCGGCATGGACGCGGCCCCCGTCGACGTCGCCGTCGGCGAGCGCGACCGCGCGGTGGCCGCAGCCGCGAAGCCGCGCCGCAAGTCGGCGATTCGCGAGTACGGCGAAGCGATCACGATCGCGGTGCTGCTCGCGCTCGTCATCCGGACGCTGGTCGTGCAGGCGTTCACCATCCCGTCGGGCTCGATGATGGACACGCTGCTCGTCGGCGACTACATCCTCGTCAACAAGTTCCTCTACGGGCCGGAGCTGCCGTTCACCGACGCGCACGTCCCGGGCCTGCGCGATCCGCGGCGCGGCGACATCATCGTCTTCAAGTACCCGCAGGACGAGAAGCGCGACTTCATCAAGCGCATCGTCGCCGGTCCCGGCGAGACCGTGCAGATCCGCGGCAACCAGGTCTTCGTCGACGGCCGCGCGCTGCGCGAGCCCTTCGTGAAGCGCAACGACACGCCGGTGCCCTCGGGCGGCCAGACGTATTGCGGCTACGCGTACGGGTGCGAGCCGACCGTCGTGCCGGCGGGCTCGTACTTCGTGATGGGCGACAACCGCGACAACTCGCAGGACAGCCGCTACTGGGGCTTCGTGAAGCGCGACAAGATCAAGGGCAAGGCCTTCCTCATCTACTGGTCGTGGGACGGCGATCGTCACTGGCTGCGGTGGTGGCGTCTCGCGAACTACATTCCTTGACCCCGGAGGGGGACGTCGTCCCCCTTCAACGCCCGCGCACGGACACGCTGGGCATCTACGTCCACGTGCCCTTCTGTACGAAGAAGTGCTACTTCTGCTCGTTCAACACCGCGCCCATGGACGACGGGGCGATGCGACGGTACCTCCTCGCGCTGGCGCGCGAGATCGACGTCCTCGCCACTGCGCCGTGGGCATCGGGCATCCGGATCGTCAGCGTGTTCTTCGGCGGAGGGACGCCGTCGCTGCTTTCGGGTGACGAGCTCGCGAGCGTGCTCTCCGCCCTGCGTGGGCGCTTCGCCGTCGACGCCGACGCGGAAGTCACCGTCGAGAGCAATCCGGAAAGCCTCGACGCCGAGAAATTGAGACGCTATCGAGACAGCGGCGTCAGCCGGATCAGCCTCGGCGTGCAATCCATGGACGACGCCATCCTGCCGGCGATCGGGCGGCTGCACGATTCGGGAGGCGCGCACGCGGCGTTTCGCGCGTGTCGCGAGGCGGGGTTCGACAACGTCAGCGTCGACCTCATGTACGGGTTGCCGGAGCTCGACGTCACGAAATGGACGCGCGCGATCCGCGCCGTGCTCGACTGGGAGCCGGACCACCTCTCTGCGTACGGGATGACGCTCGACGAAGGAAGCGTGTGGGGGGCGACCGGCGTGAGCGGGCTCCCGGCCGAGGACGCCGTCGTCGAGCAGTACTGGGCGCTCGCGAACGAGGCGCGGGCGCGCGGCTTCGAGCACTACGAAGTCTCGAACTACGCGCGCGCGGGGCGGCGCTCGCGTCACAACCAGATCTACTGGAAGCGCGGCGAGTACCTCGCGCTCGGGCCCGGCGCGTGCGGGTTCGTGGGCGACCTGCGCTACGCGAACGTCAAGCCCGTCGCGCGCTACGCGGCCCTGCTCGACGAAGGGCGGCTTCCGATCGACAGCGCGGAACGATTGACGGCGGCCCAGGCGCTGGCGGAAGAGCTCTTTCTCGGCCTGCGCACCGCGGAAGGCGTGCCGCGCGAGAGGCTCGACGCGCGGGTCGCCGCGACGCCGGCGCTCCGACGGCGGATCGACGAATGGCTCGCGCGAGGCCTGATGGAAGCCGACGGCGCGCGGGTCCGGCTCAGCGAGCGTGGCTTCCTCATGTCCGACGCGCTCTTCGTGGATCTGATTTGAGTACAATGTGTCGATGGACGCGCGGCACCGGGAAGTCCTGATCGCCATCATCCGCGAGTACGTCGACACCGCGGAGCCGGTCGGATCGCGCGCGCTGAGCAAGCGGTACCTGCCGAATCTCTCGCCCGCGACCATCCGCAACGTCATGGCGGACCTCGAGGAGATGGGCTACCTGGCCCAGCCCCACACGAGCGCCGGGCGCGTGCCGACGGACAAGGCGTACCGCTTCTACGTCGAGTCGTTTCCTCCGCCGAGCCCGCAGGGCGCGCGGCCGGAGACGCTGCCCGCGCGCCGCTCGGGCATCGACGGCTTCATGGAGCGCGCGTCGGCGCACCTGTCGAGCGCGACGCGTCTCACCGGGCTCCTGCTCGCGCCGCCGCTCAAGCACACGCGCATCGCGCGCGTGGATCTCATCCCGCTCGAGGGCGATCGCGCGCTGGCGGTCGTCGTCACCGACGCCGGCTGGCTCACCGTGCGCGCGGTCACCGTCGATCCGCCGCTGCGCGAGAACGAGATCCGCGAGATGGGACGCGAGCTCACGCGCCGCTTCCGCGACCGCACCGTCGAGGACATCCTGGACGCCGCGCAGCGCCGCGATCCGCTCGATCCGCTGTCCGCGCGCGCGGGCGGCGTGCTCGACCAGGTCTACGCGCTCCTGAGCGGCCGCACGCTCTACGTGAGCGGCGCCATGAACATCCTCGACCACCCGGAGTTCGGCGACCTCGAATCGACGCGGGCCCTGCTGCGGATGTTCGAGCAGAAGCAGCGGCTCGCCGACCTCCTCGCGTCCATGGCCGACGACCAGGGCGTCCGCGTGACGATCGGCGAGGAAAATCGCGCCGCCGAGATGCGGGACTGCACGGTCATCACCGCGTCGTACATGTACCGCGATCAGGTGCTGGGGATCCTCGGCGTCGTGGGGCCGCGCCGCCTGCCCTACCCGGAGATCATGTCGGTCGTCGACGAGACCGCGCGCCACGTCACCGACGCGCTCTCCCGCGTGCGTCAGGACCTCTACCTGCCGTCCTGAGCGGCGGCACGATTGCTATAATTTCCTCGTATGGAATCCGCCGACGATCGCACCCGTGACAGCATCGATGGCGAGACCGCGCGCGTCGCCGAGGCTCCGGACGCCGAAGCGCTGCGCCGCGAGCTCGCCGACAAGAACGATCGCCTGCTCCGCGCGCTCGCCGAGGCGGACAACACCCGCCGCCGGGCGCAGCGCGACCGCGAGGAAGCCGTCCGCTACGCCGCCGAAGGCCTGGTCCGCGACGTGATCCCCGTGCTCGACAACCTCGACCGCGCGCTGGAAGCCGCGCGCACCGCGCGCGACTCCTCCGCCATCGTCGACGGCGTCGAGCTGGTGCGGCGCGAGTTCCTCAAGGTGCTGGAGCGCCACGGCGTCACCCGCTACTCCGCGCTCGGCCAGCGCTTCGATCCGAACCAGCACGAGGCGATCGCGCGCATCGTGAGCGTCGACAACGAGCCGGACACCGTCGTCGGCGAGACGGCCCCGGGATATTCGCTGCGCGGCCGCGTGATCCGCCCGGCGCAGGTGGCCGTCGCGGCGCGGCCGGACGAGGACGCGGTCTAGTTCGTGGCGACCGATTACTACGCGATGCTCGGCGTCGGCCGCGAGGCGAACGACGCCGAGCTCAAGCGCGCGTACCGCCAGCTCGCGATGCAGTTCCACCCGGACAAGAACCCCGGGGACAAGGCCGCCGAGGAGAAGTTCAAGCAGATCAGCGAGGCGTACGCCGTCCTCTCCGATCCCGACAAGCGCGCGCACTACGATCGCTTCGGCGTCGCGCCGGGTGCGGGCAGCGGCGGCTTCGACGCGGGCGGCTTCGGCACGCTCTTCGAGGACATCTTCGATAACTTCTTCGCGGGGGCCGGCGGGCGCGGACGCGGCCGCACGCGCGCGATGCGCGGCGAGGATCTCCAGTACGAGCTGAAGATCACGCTCGAGGAAGGGGCCACCGGTGTCGAGACGAAAGTCCAGCTGCCGCGCCTCGAAGCCTGCGACGCGTGCCAGGGCACCGGCGCCGAGCCCGGGACGCAGCGCACGACGTGCGACACCTGCCGGGGCCAGGGCCAGGTGCGCTTCAACCAGGGCTTCCTCACGGTCGCGCGCACGTGCCCCAAGTGTCACGGCGAGGGCGAGATCGTGAAGAGCCCGTGCAAGACGTGCCGCGGTGAAGGGCGCCAGCGCTCGGAGCGGCTGCTGGCGGTGAAAATCCCCGCGGGCATCGAGGACGGCATGCAGCTGCGTCTCAGCGGCGAAGGGTCGGCCGGTCTGCACGGCGGCCCGCACGGCGATCTCTACGTCCTCGTGCGCATTCGCGATCACGCGATCTTCGCCCGTCACGGCGCCGACCTCGTCTGCGACGTGCCGGTGTCGTTCCCCCAGCTGGCGCTGGGCGCGGAGCTCGAGGTGCCGGTGCTGGAGGGCCGGGAGACGCTGAAGATTCCCGCCGGCACGCAGCCGCATCACGTCCTGCGCCTGCGCGGTAAAGGGATGCCGCACCTGCGCGGCCGCGGCCACGGGGACGCGTGCTACCGCGTGGTCCTCGAAGTCCCGCACAAGCTCAACGCGAAGCAGCGCGAGGCGCTCGAGGCCTACGAGAACGCGTCGAGCGGACAGCGCGGCCCTCTTCTCACCTCGTTCCTGGAGCGGATGAAGAAGATCCTGGAGTAGCGGTGCGCGCCTCTCCCCGCTACTGGGAGCTCACGCTCACCGCGCCGCCGGGCGCCTGCGAAGGACTCACGAACTTCCTCTGGGAGACCGGTGCGCTCGGCGTCGTCGAGGAAGAGCGCCCGGGGGAGCCGCCGGAGCTGCGCGCGTTCTTTCCCGAGACGGCGGCGCCCGCGATTCTCACCGAGCGCGTCACCGCCTACGCGGACGGGCTCGCGGCGCTCGGCTTCGGCGCGATCGGCCGTCCGCGCGTGGTCGCGCTCGAGGACGGCGGCTGGGCGGAAGCGTGGCGCGAGTTCTTCCGTCCCGTCACCGTCGGCCGCCGCTTCGTGGTCGCGCCGCCGTGGGAGACCTTGGACTTGACCGCCCATGGCGGTCAAATGTCGCGCGCGGGCGGCCGCATCGTGCTCGTCATCGAGCCCGGGCGCGCGTTCGGCACCGGCCACCACGGCAGCACCGCGGGATGTCTCGAAGCGATCGAGCGTGCCTGCGCGCGCGACGTGCCGCCGCGCGCGCTCGACCTCGGCACGGGCTCGGGCATCCTCGCGATCGCGCTCGCGAAGCTCGGGGTCGAGCGCGTGCTCGCGGTCGACGAGGATCCGGACGCGATCGCGGCCGCGATCGCGAACGCCGAGCGCAACGACGTCGCCGCGCGGATCGCGTGCCGCATCGACGACGCCGCGACGCTGGACGCGCCGCCCGCGCCCCTCGTCGTCGCGAACCTCATCACCGCGGTGCATCTCCGGCTCGCGCATCGCTACGCCGCCCGCGTCGCCCCGGGTGGCACGCTGATCCTCGGCGGCACGCTCGACGCGCACGCCGCGGAGGTGGAGCGGATCGTCGCGGCGCAAGGGTTCACGCCTCTGGGCACCGTGAGCCGCGAGGGATGGAGCACCCACATGCTCGTGCGGATCTGATGCGGCGCTTCACGATCACGCAGGACCGGCGCCGTGGCGAGCGCGTCACCTTCGACCGCGAGGAGAGTCGCCACATCGCGCGCGTGCTGCGGCTCCGGGCCGGCGATACCGTCGTCGCCGTCGACGGCAGCGGCCGCGACCTCACGGTGCGTCTGGAGTCGCTCGACGGCGAGGCCACCGGCGTGATCGTGGCGGAGACCGCGCGCGAGACCGAGTCGCCCTTCCCGATCACGCTCGTCCAGGGGTTGCCGAAGGGCGACAAGCTGGAGGCGATCATCCGCGCGGTCACCGAGCTCGGCGCGGCGCGCGTCGCGCCGGCGATCACCGCGCGCACCGTGGTGCGGCTCGACGGCGCGCGCGCCACGACGCGGCTCGCCCGCTGGCAGCGCGTCGCCCGCGAGGCGGCGAAGCAATGCGGGCGCGCGCGCTTGCCGGTGATCGACCCCGTGCGGCCGCTCGACGAGTGGATCGCCGAGCCGGTCGCGCCGTCGGTGCTTCGCGTCTGCCTGTGGGAAGAGGACGAGACACCGCTCGCCGGCTGTCTCGCGGGCGTGACGTCGCCGACCGGCGCCGTCGTGATCGTCGGTCCCGAAGGTGGGCTCACGCGCGACGAAGTGGAAGCCGCGCGCCGCGCCGGCTGGCGCGTGGCCGGCTTCGGGCCGCGTCTGCTCCGCACCGAGACCGCCGGCCCCGCGATCGTGGCCGCGCTCCAGTTCCATTTCGGCGACCTCGGATGAGCTGGGAACACTTCGACGTCGAAGCCGACGTCGGCATACACGCGTGGGGCGCCACGCGCGCGGACGCGTTCGCGCGCGCCGCCGAAGGCGTCCTCGCGCTCGTCGTCGCGCCGGCCGCGGTCGCGACGACGGAGACCCGTGAAGTGCGCGCGCAGGGCGGCTCGCCAGAGACGCTGCTCGTGAACTGGCTCAACGAGTGCCTCTACGTGCACGAGATCGAAGGCTTCGCGGTGGCGCGCGTGGAAGTCGACACGTGCCGCGACGATCTCGTGCACGGGGTCCTCTACGGCGAGCCGCTCGATCCCGCGCGGCATCCGCTCGGCACGATCGTCAAGGCCGTCACGCACCATCGCGTCGAGGTCGAGGAAACGCCGGACCGTGTCAACGTCCGGGTCGTGGCGGACGTCTAGTCTTCGGAGCCCGGGCGTGTCCGGCGGAGGCGTGTCTGAAAGAGGACGGCGCGCACCCGGACGTGTCTCATCCGAGCATCACGCACGCCCGGGCGCCTGGTTGTAAGTTCGCGCCACACAAGGCCGCGCAAATCTGGCACTCACGTTGCATGATGAGGGGCTCCGGATGGACCATCAGCGGACGATCCGGAAGAAAGTCACGCTCGATGGGATCGGTCTCCACTCCGGCAAGCCCGTCCAGCTCACGCTGAGCCCCGCACCCGCCGACTCCGGGATCGTGTTCCGCATCTGCGCGCCGGGCATGTCGGAGCCGCTGAGCGAGCCGATTCCCGCCGGGCCCGAGAGCGTGATCGACTCCCACTACGCGACCACGCTCGGCCGGGGCGGCGTGCGGGTGCAGACCGTCGAGCACCTCATGGCGGCGACGGCGGCGCTCGGCATCGACAACCTCGACGTCCGGCTCGACGGAACCGAAGTGCCGGCGATGGACGGCAGCGCGAAGCCGTTCGTCGCGCTCCTGCTCTCCGCGGGCCGTGTGCGGCTCAACGCGCGCCACCGCGCGATCGAGATTCCCTACCCGATCCGCGTCGGCGGCGAGAGCCGGTGGCTGCAGATCGTGCCCGCCGATCGGCTCCGCATCAGCTACACGCTCGACAACGATCATCCGGCGATCGGCACGCAGGCGCTCTCGTGGACCGCGACGGAGCGTTCGTTCATCGAAGACTTCGCGCCTGCCCGCACGTACGGCTTCCTGAAGGATCTCGGCGCGATCCGCAAGCGCGGTCTCGCGCAGGGCGTGTCGCTCGACAACACGATCGGGGTCGGCGACGGCGGCATCCTGAACGGCCTGCGCTATCGCGACGAGTTCGTGCGGCACAAGGTGCTCGATCTCGTCGGTGATCTCGCGCTGCTCGGCCGGCCCGTGCTCGGCCACGTGATCGCGCGCAACGCCGGCCACGCGCTCAACTTCGAGCTGGTCGTCGCGATCCAGCGCGCGCTCGGGCTCGAGCGCCGGCCCGCCGCCGTCCCCGTGCTGCACCCGGTCGCCGCCGACGAGCGGCTCGCGACCGCGCCCGCTCCGGCCGCTATCTAGGCGAGAACAGAGCAGTTCCCGGCCTATAATAGCCGGGCCGTATGCCCAGTCGTAACCACACGGGGCCCGCTCGATGCCGCTCTTGAGCGAGCACAATCGCCGCAAGCGCAACCTCGTGATCATCACGGGGTTCCTGCTCCTGCTCGGCGTGGCGAGCGCCTTCGACGTCGGGGTGCGGGCCCCCGACATCCCGGTCGCCTCCAACGTCGCGATCATCGCGCTGCTGAACCTGAACCTGATCGTCTTCCTGCTGCTGCTCGTGCTGCTCTTCCGCAACCTCGTGAAGCTCTGGTCCGAGCGCCGCCACAAGGTGCTCGGCTCGAAGTTCAAGGCGAAGCTCGTGGTCTCGTTCGTGTTGCTGGCGGTGACGCCGGCGATCCTGATCTTCGTGATCGCGTCCAACTTCATCGGCCGCTCGATCGAAGGGTGGTTCAAGCCCCAGGTGGAGCGTCCGCTCGACCAGGCGCTCGCGGTCGCGCAGACCTACTACCGCAACCTCGAGCTCGCGGCGATGCGCCAGGCGCATCTCGTCGCGCGCGCGATCGAGCGCGACGGCCTCCTCGCCGCCGGCCGTCAGGACGCGCTGCTCGCGTACCTCGCGGAGCATCAGGACCAGGTCGGGATCTCGGCGATCACCGTCCTCGCCCGCGAGGGCCAGGAGCTCGCGCACGTGAAGGATCCGGTGCTCGGCGACCAGCCGCTGCGCCGCGTGGGCGAGGTCCAGGTCAAGCAGGGGCTGAGCGGTCAGGAGACGACGTCGGTGCGCGAGCTCCCGTCGGGCGACCTGATCGAAGCGGTCGCGCCCGTGTGGATCGCGCGCGGCGGAAAGCGCGAGGTCGCGGCCGTCGTCGTCGTCGGCACGCACGTCACCGAGCGGCTCGAGGCGAAGGTGCGCGCGATCTCGCAGGCGTTCAAGGACTACAAGCAGCTCCGGCTGATGAAGAACCCCATCAAGGGCAGCTACATCCTGCTGTTCCTCCTGCTCACGCTGATCGTCGTGTTCTCGTTCACGTGGTTCGGCCTCTACCTCGCGCGCGGGATCACCGACCCGATCGCCGAGCTGGCCGAAGGCACGCGTGAGGTCGCGGCCGGCAACCTCCGCTACAAGGTGCACGCGCGCGCGGACGACGAGATCGGCGTGCTCGTCGATTCCTTCAATCACATGACCGACGACCTCTCCGAGTCGAAGCGCCGTCTCGAGAGCGCGTACCTCGACCTGCAGGACAAGCACACGGAGCTGGAGGAGCGGCGGCACTACATCGAGACGGTGCTCGAGGCGATCACGACCGGCGTGGTGTCGTTCGACCCCGACGGGCGCGTGACGACGATCAACCGCGCGGCGGCGCGCATGTTCGGGCTCGACGAGGCCGCGAGCGTCGGCAAGCCGGTCGAGACGGTGTTCGCGCGGCCCGAGATCGCCGACGTGTCGGCGCTCGTGCAGCGCACGCGGCGGCTCCGCACCGGCGTGGCGGAGCGCGAGCTCACGCTCGCGCGCGACGGCGTGTCGGCCACGCTCGTCGCGATGGCCACCGCGCTGCGCGGGCCGGACGGCGAGTACGGGGGCGCGGTCGTCGTGTTCGACGATCTCACCGAGCTCTTGAAGGCTCAGCGCCTCCTGGCGTGGCGCGAGGTCGCGCAGCGCATCGCGCACGAGATCAAGAACCCGCTGACGCCGATCCAGCTCTCGGCCCAGCGCCTGCGCCGCCGCCTCGGCGGCGTGCCCGCCGAGGGCGAGCTGGTGCAGGAATGCACGGGGACCATCATCCAGGAAGTCGACCAGCTCAAGCGGCTCGTGGACGAGTTCTCACGCTTCGCGCGCATGCCGGCGCACACGCCGCGGCCCACGGACGTGCGCCCGCTCGTCGACGGCGTCGCGTCGCTCTACCGCGACTCGCACCCGGCGCTCACGCTGACCACGCGTCACGCCGACGACCTGCCGCTGCTCGACGTCGATCCCGATCATCTCAAGCGCGCCGTGCAGAACCTCGTGGACAACGCGGTCGCCGCGGTCAACGGCATGGGCGACGTGGAGGTCGAGACCGCCCTCGTCGAGAACGGGCGCCGCGCGCGCATCAGCGTGAGCGACCGCGGCCCCGGCATTCCTCCGGGCGAGCGCGCGAAGCTCTTCGCGCCGTACTACTCGACGAAGGCGTCGGGGATGGGTCTCGGGCTCGCGATCGTGCAGGAGATCGTCGCCGAGCACGGCGGCACCGTGCGGGTCGAGGACGTGCTGCCTCACGGCACGCGCTTCGTGATCGATCTGCCGGTCGCGCCGGCACCGAGCCCGGCCCCGGTGAGCGCCTGATGGCCGGCGAGCACATCCTGATCGTCGACGACGAGCCGGCCATCCGCACCGCGCTGCGCGGCGTCCTGGAGGACGAGGGCTACCGGGTGACCGCGGTCGCGAGCGGCGCGGACGCGCTCGCCGCGCTCGCGGACGACGGCCACGACCTCGTGTTCCTCGACATCTGGATGCCGGGGATGGACGGGCTCGGGACGCTGACCGAGATCAAGCGCCTGCGTCCGGACGCGACCGTGGTGATGATCTCCGGTCACGCGACGATCGAGACCGCGGTGAAGGCCACGCGCCTCGGCGCCTACGACTTCATCGAGAAGCCGCTCTCGCTCGAGAAGACGCTGCTGACCGCCGGGCGCGCGCTGGAGCACGCCCGGCTCGAGCGCGAGAACGCGGCGCTCCGCGCGCGCCTCTCGCCGCGCGCGGAGATCATCGGCGAGACGCCGGTCATGCGCGCGCTGCGCGAGCAGATCGCGACCGCCGCGCCGTCGAGCGGGCGCGTGCTCATCCACGGCGACAACGGCAGCGGCAAGGAGCTGGTCGCGCGCGCGATCCACGCGCTGTCCGCGCGGCGCGACCGCGCGTTCGTCGAGGTCAACTGCGCGGCGATCCCCGACGAGCTCATCGAGTCCGAGCTGTTCGGCCACGAGCGCGGCGCCTTCACCGGTGCCGTCGCGCGGCGGCGCGGGCGCTTCGAGCAGGCCGACGGCGGCACGCTCTTCCTCGACGAGATCGGCGACATGAGTGTGCGGACGCAGGCGAAAGTCCTGCGCTCGCTGGAGGAGCAGGCGTTCGAGCGCGTCGGCGGCAAGGAGACGATCAAGGTCGACGTGCGCGTGATCGCGGCGTCGAACCGCGACCTCGCGGCGCTGATCGGCGAAGGCCGCTTCCGCGAGGATCTGTACTATCGCCTCAACGTGATCCCGATCGAGGTGCCGCCGCTCCGCGCGCGCAAGGACGACATTCCCCTGCTGGTCGACCACTTCATCGCGCTGTTCTGTCACGAGAACGGCAAGCCCCCGAAGCGGCTCGACGGCGAAGCGCTCGCGTACTTCCTCGCGTACGACTGGCCGGGCAACGTGCGGGAGCTTCGGAACATGGTCGAGCGTCTCGTCATCATGGCCCCGCGCGCGATCATCGGTCCCGACGACCTGCCGCCGCCGCTGCGTCCGAAGGACGTGGGCGAGATGGCGGCGGCCGCGGGAGAGCGCTCGCTGCGCGAGGCGCGCGACAACTTCGAGCGCGCGTTCATCCTCGCGGAGCTGCGCGTGCACGACTGGAACATGACGCGCACGGCGGAGCGGCTCGGCATCGAGCGCAGCCATCTCTACCGCAAGCTGAAGGCGTACGGCATCGTGCCGCCCAAGGGGGCGTCATGATGTCGGACATGCCCGACATCGTCCTCGCGGCGCTCGCGGAGCCCGTCATGGTGACGGACCCGCAGGGCACGATCACCTGGGTGAATGCCGCCGCGGCCCGGCGCTTCGGCTGGGACAAGCTCGTCGGCGTCCCGCTCGCGGACCGGCTGGCGCGCTGGAGCCTGCGCACGCCCGACCGCATTCCGATCGGGGCCGACGAGGACCCCGTCGCGCTCGCGCTCGCCGCGCGCCGCCCCGTGCTCGACGTCCGCTTCATCGCCGAGCTCGTGCCCGGACGGTCCGGCCGCAGATCGTGCTGTGCCACATCGGCTTGCCGGACATCGACGGGCTCGAGGTCGCGCGCCGCATGCGCGGCCGCGCGTGGTTCGGCGACACGCGGCTGATCGCGCTCACCGGCTACGGCCAGCCGGAGGACATCGGCCACGCGCTCGACGCCGGCTTCGAAGCCCACCTGACCAAGCCGATCAACCTCGACCAGCTCCTCGCGCTCCTCGGCACCTCGCACTGACGCCACCACTCGCGCATTGACGGACGCACGGCCACCATGTATGGTGGTCGTGTTCGGACGTTCTTCCTTTAACCGGGTCCCGTGAGGCCCGTAAGGAGAGCAGCATGAGCCCCACCCCGCCCGCTCGTCCGCGCGAAAAGGCGCAAGTCCTCGACGAAACCGCCTTCGACCGCGCGCTCACCCGCATCGCGCACGAGATCATCGAGAAGAACGACGGCGCGAAGGATCTCGCGTTCGTCGGGCTGCGCACGCGCGGCGTCGACATCGCGCGCCGGCTCGCCGAGAAGATCGCGCGCATCGACGGCTCGACCGTGCCCGTCGGCACGCTCGACATCACGCTCTACCGCGACGACCTCGACCTGCGCGGCACGCCGGTGATCCGCGGGACCGAGATCCCGTTCTCGATCAAGGGCAAGACCGTCGTGCTGGTGGACGACGTGCTCTTCACCGGGCGCACGGTGCGCGCCGCGCTCGACGCGCTGATCGACCTCGGCCGGCCGCGCATGATCCAGCTCGCCACGCTGATCGACCGCGGCCACCGCGAGCTCCCGATCCGCCCCGACTACGTGGGCAAGAACCTGCCGACCTCCAAGAAGGAGAGCGTGGCCGTCCGCATGAAGGAGCACGACGGCGAGGATCGCGTGGTGATCGTCGAAGAGGAGGGATAGACGGCCATGGCCTGGACCCGCAAGGATCTCCTCACCATGCGCGATCTCGACGCCGCCGAGATCACGCTGCTGGTGGACACCGCGGCCTCGCTCGAGGAGATCGCCTCGCGCGAGATCAAGAAGGTCCCGGCGCTGCGCGGCAAGACGGTCGTCAACCTCTTCTACGAGAACTCCACGCGCACCCGCACGTCGTTCGAGATCGCGGGCAAGTGGCTCTCCGCCGACGTCATCAACTTCTCCGCGAGCGGCTCGAGCGCCGCCAAGGGCGAGAGCTTCATCGACACCGCGAAGAACATCGAGGCGATGAGCCCGGACGTGGTCGTCGTCCGCCACTCCTCCGCCGGTGCCTCCGAGATCCTCGCGCGCCAGATGCGCTGCTCGATCGTCAACGCGGGCGACGGCTGTCACGAGCACCCCACGCAGGCGCTGCTCGACCTGCTGACGATCCGCGAGAAGAAAGGTCACTTCGAGGGATTGCAGGCCGCGATCGTCGGCGACATCGCGCACTCGCGGGTCGCGCGCTCGAACATCCACGCGATGCGCAAGCTCGGCATGACCGTGACGGTCGCGGGGCCGCCGACGCTCATCCCGCCGTTCGTCGGGGAGCTCGGCGTGAAGGTCAGCCACCGGCTGGAGGACGCGATCCGCGACGTGGACGTCATCATGATGCTGCGCCTGCAGCAGGAGCGGATGACGGGCGGGCTGATTCCCTCGCTGCGCGAGTACTCGCGCTACTGGGGCCTGACGCTGGACCGGCTCGCCGCGCACGCGCGGCCCGACGTGCTGATCATGCATCCCGGCCCGGTGAACCGCGGGGTCGAGCTCTCGCCTGAAGTCGCCGACGGCCCGTACTCGGTGATCCTCGAGCAGGTCTCCAAAGGCGTCGCGGTGCGCATGGCGGTTCTGGTGCTCCTCGCCGGGAGCAAGGCGGCGCAGGCATGAAGAGCACGACGATCCTCAAGGGCGGCCGGGTGATCGATCCCGCGAACGGCGTCGACGGCGTCCACGACGTCGTGATCGTCGACGGCCGCATCGAGCGCGTCGGCGCTTCGAAGGGTGAGGCGCCGAAGGGCGCGGAGGCGCCCAAGGGGGCGGAGGTGATCGACGTCGCGGGCAAGATCGTGTGCCCGGGCTTCATCGACATCCACGTGCACCTGCGCGAGCCGGGCTTCGAGTACAAGGAGACGGTCGCGAGCGGCACGCGGGCCGCGGCCGCGGGCGGCTTCACCGCCGTCGCGTGCATGGCGAACACGCAGCCGGTGAACGACAACCGCTCGATCACCGACTACATCCTCGCGAAGGCGCGCAGCGAAGGCGTCGTCCACGTCTACCCGATCGGCGCCGTGAGTCGCGGGCTCGAGGGCAAGGTGCTCTCGGAGATGGCGGAGCTCGCCGAAGCCGGTTGCGTCGCGTTCTCCGACGACGGCAGGTGCGTGATGGACGCGAACCTCTATCGCCGCGCGATGGAGTACACGCTGCCGTTCGGCACGCCGGTGATCAGCCACGCGGAAGATTGCACGCTCGCCCACGGCGGCTCGATGCACGAGGGCGTCGTGTCGACGGAGCTCGGGATTCCGGCGCAGCCGGCCGCGGCCGAGGACGTGATGGTGGCGCGCGACATCCTGCTCGCCGAGATGACCGGCGCGCACGTGCACATCGCCCATCTCTCGACGGCGACCGCGGTGCGGCTGGTGCGCGAGGCGAAGGCGCGCGGCGTGCGGGTGACCGCGGAAGTCACGCCGCATCACCTGGTGCTCACCGACGAGGCCGTGCGCTCGTTCGACTCGAACACCAAGATGAACCCGCCGCTGCGCGGCAAGCGCGACGCCGAGGCGGTGCTGGAGGGGCTCGTCGACGGCACGATCGACTGCATCGCGACCGACCACGCGCCGCACGCGACGTCGGAGAAGGAAGGCGAGTTCGATCACGCCGCCTTCGGGGTCGTGGGCCTCGAGACCGCGGTGTCCGTGCTGCTCGACAAGCTCGTGCGCCCGGGCTCGGTCGCGCTGCCGACGCTGGTCGCGCGGCTGAGCGCGGATCCCGCGCGCCTGCTGAACCTTCCGGGCGGCAGCCTCACGCCCGGTGCCGCCGCCGACGTCACGGTGCTCGATCTCGACGCGCGCGTGAAGGTAGATCCAAGGCAGTTCAAGTCGAAGAGCCGCAACACGCCGTTCGCCGGATGGGAGCTCGTCGGCGCGCCGGTGATGACGATCGTCGGCGGCACCGTCGTGACGCCATGGCAGCAGTGACACCAACGGGGCTGACCCCCGCCGTCCTCGTGCTGCGCGACGGCCGCGTGTTCCGCGGCCGTGCGCTCGGCGCCGCCGGTGAGACGTCCGGCGAGGTGATCTTCAACACCGCGATGTCCGGCTACCAGGAGATCATCACGGACCCGTCGTACCGCGGGCAGATCGTCGCGATGACCTACCCGCTGATCGGCAACTACGGGATCAACGACGAGGACGTCGAGTCGCGCAAGCCGTGGGTGAACGGGTTCATCGTGAAGGAGGCGTCGCCGGCGCCGTCGAGCTGGCGCGGCCGCACGGGCCTCGACGCGTATCTGAAAGCGCACGGCATCGTCGGCATCCAGGGCATCGACACGCGCGCGCTCACGCGCCATCTGCGCGATCACGGCGCGCAGGACGGCATCGTGAATTCGACCGGCGAGGACGTCGCGCGCCTCCAGGAACGCGCGCGGGCGCTCCCAAGTTTGGTCGGCCGGGATCTGGTCCGCGAGGTGACGGTCGACGAGCCGTTCACGTGGCGCGAAGGCGCGTGGGATCTCGTGCGCGGCTATCAGCCGGCGCCGCCGGGCGAATGCAAGGTCGTGGCGCTCGACGCGGGGATCAAGCTGAACATCCTGCGCCAGCTCGCCTCGACCGGCTGCGACGTCACGGTCGTGCCCGCGGCGACGCCGGCCGCCGCCGTGATGGAGATGCGGCCGGACGGCGTGTTCCTCTCGAACGGGCCGGGAGATCCGGAAGGTGTCCCGTACCTCGTCGACACCGTGCGCGAGCTGATCGGCAAGGTGCCGGTGTTCGGCATCTGCCTCGGCCACCAGATCCTCGGGCTCGCCGCCGGCGGCCGCACGTACAAGCTGCCGTTCGGGCATCACGGCGCGAATCACCCGGTGAAGGACCTCGCGACCGGCAAGGTGGAGATCACGTCACAGAACCACGGATTTGCCGTGGACCCCGCATCGGTGGCCGGCGAGGGATGGGAGCCGAGCCACGTGAATCTGAACGACGACACCTGCGAGGGGCTGCGTCATCGCGAGCTCCCGGTGTTCTCGGTGCAGTACCACCCCGAGGCGTCGCCGGGCCCGCACGACGCGAACTACCTGTTCCACCGCTTCAAGCGGCTCATGAGGAGCTGATCGAACTCATGCCCAAGTACCTGATCTCGTACCGGAAGACAGAGACCTCAGGCCAGAAGCCCGAGTGGACGTCGTTCACGACCGTGAGCGAGACGTCGATCGAAGCGCACGCCGTGCGCGAGCGCGTGAACAAGCGGATGAGCGCGCTCGGCGAGCAGCTCTGGGGCAATGGCGAGGTCGTGTGGGTCGGCGAAGGCCGGCTGGACGACGTCCTCTACAAGCGTGAGGAGGCGACGCCGGAAATCTCGATCGTCTACGGGCTCGTGGAGGAGTAGTGCCGAAGAGAACCGATCTCCGGAAGATCCTGATCGTCGGCTCGGGGCCGATCGTCATCGGGCAGGCGTGCGAGTTCGACTACTCGGGCACGCAGGCCTGCAAGGCGCTCCGCGAGGAAGGGTTCGAGGTCGTGCTCGTGAACTCGAACCCGGCGACGATCATGACCGACCCGGAGACGGCCGAGCGCACCTACATAGAACCGCTCACGCCCGAGTTCGTCGCGCGCGTGATCGAGCGCGAGCGGCCGCAGGCGCTCCTGCCGACGCTCGGCGGCCAGACCGGACTGAACGTGGCGGTCGCGCTCGCGGAAGACGGCGTGCTCGACCGCTTCGGCGTCGAGCTGATCGGCGCCAAGCTGCCCGCGATCAAGAAGGCGGAAGACCGCGAGCTGTTCAAGGCGGCGATGCAGAAGATCGGCCTCAGTCTCCCCCGCTCCGCCAACGTGAAGAGCCTCGAGGAAGCGCGCGCGATCGTCGCGAAGATCGGCTATCCCGCGATCATCCGGCCGTCGTTCACGCTCGGCGGCACGGGCGGCTCGATCGCGTACAACCCGGAAGAGCTCGACGAGGCGATTCGCTGGGGCCTCCAGCAGTCGCCGGTCGGCACCGTGCTGGTCGAGGAGTCGGTGATCGGCTGGAAGGAGTTCGAGCTCGAGGTCATGCGCGACCTCGCGGACAACGTCGTCATCATCTGCTCGATCGAGAACGTCGACCCGATGGGCGTGCACACCGGCGACTCCGTGACGGTGGCGCCCGCGCAGACGCTGACCGACAAGGAATACCAGCTCATGCGCGACGCCGCGATCGCGATCATCCGCGAGATCGGCGTCGAGACCGGCGGCTCGAACATCCAGTTCGCGGTCAATCCCGACGACGGCCGCCTGGTCGTGATCGAGATGAACCCGCGCGTCTCGCGCTCCTCCGCGCTGGCGTCGAAGGCGACCGGCTTCCCGATCGCGAAGATCGCGGCCAAGCTCGCGGTCGGCTACACGCTCGACGAGATCCGCAACGACATCACGCGCGAGACGCCGGCGAGCTTCGAGCCGGTGCTCGACTACTGCGTGGTGAAGTTCCCGCGCTGGGCGTTCGAGAAGTTCGCCGAGGCCGACCCGACGCTCACCACGCAGATGAAATCCGTCGGCGAGGCGATGGCGATCGGGCGCACGTTCAAGGAAGCGCTGCAGAAGGCGATCCGCTCGCTCGAGCAGGACCGCTGGGCGCTGACGCTCGACCGCGCGGTCCCCGAGGACGAGCTGCGCCGGCTGCTGCGCGTGCCGACGCCCGAGCGCATGTTCGCGGTCGGCGACGCCTACCGGGCCGGCCTCTCGACGGACGAGATCCACCGGCTCACGAAGATCGACCCGTGGTTCCTCGAGAACTTCAGGGAGATCGTCGCGTTCGAGGCCGACATCACGCGGTGCGGGCTCGGGGATCTCGATGTCATGCGCTGCGCCAAGCAGCTCGGCTTCGCGGACCGGCGGATCGCCCAGCTCACGGGCACGACGGAAGCCGACGTGCGGGCCGCGCGGCGGCAGCACGGGATCCGCGCGACGTTCAAGACCGTCGACACCTGCGCGGCCGAGTTCGTCGCGCACACGCCGTACCTCTACTCGACCTACGAGGAAGAGGACGAGGCGCCGGCGACCGACCGGCGCAAGGTCGTGATCCTCGGCTCGGGCCCCAACCGCATCGGCCAGGGCATCGAGTTCGACTACTGCTGCGTCCACGCCGCCTTCGCGCTGAAGGAGCTCGGCGTGGAGGCGATCATGGTGAACTGCAACCCGGAGACGGTGTCGACGGACTACGACACCTCCGACCGGCTCTACTTCGAGCCGCTCACGCTCGAGGACGTGCTCAACATCGTCGAGAAGGAGCGCCCGCTCGGGGTGATCGTGCAGTTCGGCGGGCAGACGCCGCTCAAGCTCGCAGTGCCGCTGCAGAAGCTCGGCGTCCCGATCCTCGGCACCTCACCCGACGCGATCGACCGCGCGGAAGATCGCCAGCGCTTCAACGCGCTAATCGAGGAGCTCGGCCTCAAGCAGGCGGCGGGCGCGACCGCGCGCTCGCTGGACGAGGCCCAGAGCATCGCGGCGTCGATCGGCTACCCGGTGCTCGTCAGACCGTCGTACGTGCTCGGCGGCCGTGCCATGCGCCTCGTCTACGACGACCAGGACCTGCGCGAGTACATGCGTGAAGCCGTCCGCGTGTCGCCCGAGCATCCGGTGCTGATCGACAAGTTCCTGGAAGAAGCGCTGGAGATCGACGTCGACGCGGTGAGCGACGGCGAGCGCGTGGTGGTCGGCGGCGTGATGGAGCACATCGAGAAGGCCGGCATTCACTCCGGCGACGCGGCGTGCGCGCTGCCGCCCTACTCGCTCGGCGAGGACCAGGTGAAGGCGCTGCGCGCGCAGACGCGCGCGATGGCCTCGGCGCTCGGCGTCGTGGGGCTCATCAACGTGCAGTTCGCCATCCGGAACGACGCGGTCTACGTGCTCGAGGTGAACCCGCGCGCCTCGCGCACGGTGCCGTTCGTCTCGAAGGCGATCGGCGTGCCGCTCGCGAAGATCGCGACGCGCGCGATGCTCGGCCACTCGCTGGCGCCGATCGCGCACGTCGAGGAGCGCGAGCTCGGCCACATCGCCGTCAAGGAGTCGGTGTTCCCCTTCATCAAGTTCCCGGGCGTCGACGTGGTGCTCGGGCCCGAGATGAAGTCCACGGGCGAGGTCATGGGCATCGACCGCGACTTCCGGCAGGCCTACCTGAAGTCGCAGATCGCCGCGAGCTCCGCGCTGCCGATCTCGGGCAAGGTCTTCGTCTCCGTGAAGAACCGCGACAAGCGCGTGGTGATGCCGCTCGCGCGGCGGCTCGTCGAGATGGGCTTCTCGCTCGTGGCGACGACGGGCACCGCGCGCGTGCTCGAGCGGCACGGGATGCAGGTGCAGCAGGTCTACAAGGTCCTCGAGCACAACCGCCTGAACGTCGTCGACCTCATCAAGCAGGGCGAGATCGTGCTCGTGATCAACACGCCGGAGGACGGCCGCGCGCGCCAGGACTCCTCGACGCTGCGGCGCGCGGCACTCGCGCAGAACATCCCCTACTACCTCACGGTGGACGGCATCCAGGCCGCGATCGGCGCGATCGAGGCGCTGCTGAAGGGGGAGCAGGGTGTGCGAAGCCTGCAGGAGTACCACGCTGAGCTTTGAGAGCGCGGCGCGCCTCTTCGTCGCGCTCGACGTCGAGTCGCTGGCCGACGCCGAGGCGTTGCTGGATCGCCTGGGCGACCGCGCGCCCGGCGTAAAAATCGGTACCCAGCTCTTCACCGCCGCGGGCCCGGCGGCGATCGAGCGCGCGCACACGCGCGGCGCGCGCGTGTTCCTCGACCTCAAGTACCACGACATCCCGAACACGGTGGCGGGCGCGGTGCGCGAGGCCACGCGGCTCGGCGTGTTCATGCTCAACGTCCACGCCTCGGGCGGCGTCGCGATGATGCGCGCGGCGGCGGAGGCGGCGACGAAGGCCGCGCGTGACTTCGCGGTGCCGCGCCCGATCGTGCTCGGCGTGACCGTGCTGACGAGCCTCGATCGCAAGGCGCTCGCGCAGGATCTCGCCCTCTCCGCGAGCGTCGAGTCGCACGTGCTGCATCTGGCGCAGCGCGCGCGCGAGGCGGGGCTGGACGGCTGCGTCGCGTCGCCGCAGGAGATCGGCCTCCTGCGCCGGGCGCTGGGTTCGAAGTGGGTGATCGTCACGCCGGGCATTCGGCCGGGCGCGACGCAGGCGGGGGGTGCGGGGGGCCCGGGCGAGGCCCCCCGCCCCAACGACGACCAACGGCGAGTCGCGACGCCGGCGAGCGCAATCCGCGCGGGCGCCGACTACCTCGTCGTCGGACGTCCCATCACCGCCGCCCCCGACCCCGCTGCCGCGATCACCGCGATCGTCGAGGAGATACGAACGGCATGACGGAGAAAGAGACGCTCGCGCTGTACGAGAAGACCGGCGCGCTGCTGCGCGGTCACTTCAAGCTGACGTCGGGCCTGCACTCCGACGTCTACCTCCAGTCCGCGCTCGTGCTGCAGCATCCCGAGCACGCGGAGAGGCTCGGCGAGGCGCTCGCCGGCGCGTTCCGCGACAGCGGCGCGCGCACGGTGCTGGCGCCGGCGATCGGCGGGATCCTGGTCGCGCACGAGGTGGCGCGCGCGCTCGGCGTGCGCGCGCTCTTCACCGAGCGCGAGCAGCGCGTGATGACGCTGCGCCGCGGCTTCACGCTCGAGCGCGACGAGCCGTGCCTCGTCGTCGAGGACGTCATCACGACCGGCGGCTCCACGCGCGAGGTCGTCCAGTGCGTGGAGTCTCTGGGCGGGCGCGTGGTCGGCGTCGGCTCGCTGATCGACAGGAGTGGCGGCGCCGCGTCGTTCCCGGTCAAGCGCGTGGCGCTGGCGACGGTGACCGCGTCGACGTTCAAGCCGGAAGAATGTCCGCTCTGCAAGACCGGCAGCGTCGCGATCAAGCCCGGCAGCCGCGTCTGAACCCGACGGCGCCTCGCCTGGAGGCGCCGCCAGCAGCGAAGCGGGTCAGCGCATGCCGCGCAGGATGTGCTCCTCGATCGCCCACGCCACGCCGTCCTCGTCGACGGACGGGATCACGGCGTTCGCCGCGCGCTGAACGACCGCCGGCGCGTTCCCCATCGCCAGCCCGAGGCCGGCCCACCGCAGCATCGGCACGTCGTTCTCCTCGTCGCCGATCGCGATGACTTCTCCGGGAGCGAGCGACAGGCGCGCGGCGAGCGCCGCGAGCGCCACGCCTTTGCTCGAGCCCGGCGCCGTGAGCTCGCCGATCGTGGGATCGGAGCGCACGACCGTCAGTCGTGACTCGAAGTGCGCGGCCACCCGCACGAACTCGCGGTCGATGACGGACGGGTCGCCGAAGAACATCACCTTCGTCGGCGGCGTGGCGAGGGCCTGCTCGGCGAGCGCCGGCGACACGCGGACGTGACGCGGATCGGGGGCGCCCCACCGCCGCACGAAACCGTCGAAGCCCTCCCCGTCCTCGACGAGGCACAGCGTGTCGTCGATGTACGCCATGACGCAGAGCCCGGGACGATGCAGCAGCGTGATGGCTTCCGCCGCGAGCGCGGGCGGCAGCGGCGTGTGATGGACGAGGTCGCGCGTGTGCGCCTCTCGGATCACGGCGCCCTGGCAGCAGATCAGCGCGCCGCCCAGCCCCAGCTCCCGCGCGAACGGCAGCGCGGTCCGGAAGACGCGCCCGGTGGCGACCGTGACGTACACGCCGGCCGCCTGCGCCTCGGCGACGGCGCGACGGACCGGCTCGGTGATGCGCCGCTCGCGAGTCACCACGGTGCCGTCGAGGTCGAGGGCGAGGAGCCGGTACACGAGAGGCAGCTTACAGGGGGACGCGGCGCTGAGCGGGCCCCCGAAGAGCGGGGCGCGGCCGGGGGCCCATTAGCGGCGCGGCTTCGAGAGGCCGGCGGCCGCGCGCACCAGGTCGCGCGCCTCCGTCGGCGTGATCCCGACGCTGCCGAAGCGCATGCGCTCGTACGCGAGCGTCAGGCGCGCCACGGTGGCGCCGGCGTCCGGCAACGCGGCGCGGACGCGCTCGGAGAACTCGCGCGCGGTCTCGTTCGGCGCCGGCCGCAGGCCGAGACGGGCGAGGCGCCGCAGCGCGCGCGCGTAGAACTCGGGAATCGCCCCGAGCGGCGCGCCCGTGCCGGCGGACCGCCGCCGCACGCTCCACACGATCAGCCCGATCACCGCGCCCGCCAGCACGATGCCGAAGACAGCCATGCGCGGCGGCGGCGCCATCTCCGAGCGCGACGTCAGCGGCCACGACCACGCGAGCCGGCGCACGGCGCCTGCGGTGTCCATCTGATCCTGACGGCTCCAGCCGACGACGTAGCGGTACCAGCGCATGCGCAGGCCGTCGACGTACAGCGAGAGCATCGAGAGCGGCGCGGCGGGCGCGGCGCCGCGCGGCGACGGATCGAGCGTGACCCACGCGCCGTCGACGTAGGCTTCCACCCACGAGTGCGCATCCCGCATGCGCACGACCCAGTAGCCGCCCCACGGATTCCACTCGCCGCGCTGGAAGCCGTTCACGACGCGCGAGGGCACGTCGAGCGAGCGCAGCATCACCGCGAGCGCGGCCGCGAAGTACTCGCAGTTGCCCGCGCGGCGCACGAAGAGGAACTCCTCGAGCGGCGGCAGCCCGGTGCGGCGCTCCAGGTCGAGCGAGTAGCGCAGCTCGCGCGACAGCCACAGCGTGAGGCGCTCCGCGCGCTTCGCGTCCGTCTCCGCGTCGCCCGCGATCGTGCGCGCGAGCTCGGGGATGCGCGGCGGCAGCGGCGGAAGCTGCAGGTACTGCGCGCGCGCCGCGGGCGTGAGCCGTTCCAGCACGCGCGCGCCCATCGCGGACTCCACCGTGTACGTCAGCCGCGCACGCGCCGCGGGAACGCTGAGCGCGCCGGTGTCGTCGACGCGGATCGCGCCGTCGACGCGGACGTGAACGGGCGGGGCCAGCACGAAGATCGTCTCGGTCCCGAGCGGCTCGAGAAAGACTTCCTGCGTGAGCAGCTTCGCGCGGCCGTCGACGCGCCCGATGCCGACGGCGGTACCGTCGACGGCGCGCAGCAGCGTCTGGCGGCGCGGTGTCGCCGTCCACACGCGCCCGTCGAACCGGTCGAGCGTGACGCCGCGCCAGCGCACCAGCGGCTCCCACTCGTGGGGGATCGGCCCGTTGGGCAGGACCACGCGCATCGCGACCGCGTCGTCGGTCTCGAGCGTGCCGAACGCGCCCAGCTCGACGCGATCCGTGAACCCGGTGAGCGCGCGGGTCGAGCGCGCGCCGAACGGCAGCGCGGCTTCCACGCGCGGGATCACCACGAAGAGGAGCGTGGTGATGCCGAGCGTGCCCGCGACGGCCGCGCCCATCACGAGCGTCAGGCCCGTGGACACCGGCCGCATGGGGACACCCGCCGCCTCCGCCTCGGTGATGAGGTGGAAGAGCACCAGCATCACGATCGCGGCGGCGAGGTACGTCACGAACAGCGGCAGGAACGCGAGCCCGAACGCCACGGCCGACGCCGCGGCGAGCATCGAGAACGACAGGAAGCCCGCCGCGCGCAGCTCGCGCGTCACGCGCCACGTGGCGAGCCGCACGAGCAGCAGGACGCACACGAGGCGCGCGAAGGTGTCGAGGAACGACTCCGCGAGCCACGCGAGGTCCGCCGCCGCCATCAGCGCGAGCGAGATCGACGTGATCTTGTCGCCGCGCGAGCTCAGCCACGCGCGCGGGCCGAGCGTGTCGTGCAGCCACCACGTCGCCGCCAGCGCCACGAGGAACATCGCGAGCGCCGCGGGCCCGAGGAGATCGCCGGCGCCCAGCGCGAGGCCCCCGAGCCCGATGACCACGTAGACGGACAGGCGGAACGCGCGATCGAGCGGCATGTCAGCCGAGATCCACGACGACCGCGCGCACCCCGTCGGGCACGCCGCGCGCCGGGCCGCCGTCGCGCACGCTCGCCGTCGCCTGCGCGGGCTCGTACAGCGCGAGCGCGGTCAGGATCGTTCGCGCGTGAGATCCGCCCTGCCCCAGCGGAATGTCGACGCCCGCGCCGAGCACGCCGACGCGCGCGCCGCGGCTCAGCAGCGCGGCGGCCACCGCCGCGGCGTCCGCGAGCGCCTGCTCGAGCCGCGCGGCATCGCGCGCGCCGTCGCCGCGCAGCACGAGATAGGCGTCCTGCGCCGTCTCCGCTTCCAGCTCTCGCACGGTGAGCGTGCCGGTGCGCGCGCTGACGCGCCAGTGGATGAGACGTGGATCGTCGCCGCTCCGATACTCGCGGAGATCGTGGAGATCCTGACCGCGCCCGCGCCGCCGCGCGCGCGCCGTCCCGGCCCCGGCGGCCTGCGCGAGCAGCGCCGGCGGCGGCGGCACGCGCCGCGGATAGACGATCACGTCCTGACCGGCGATCGGCATCGACAGCTTCACGAAGAGCCCGAACCGAAAGCGCGTGGTGACGCGCACGGCGCCCAGCGCGTGCCGCCCGCGGCGCGGAAACGTCTCCTCCCACGTCACGAGGCGCTCCTCGCCCGCGCCGAGCCGCTCGAGATACGCGAGCCGCCCGGACGGCTTCACACGGTCGACGCCGATCGAGAACGACGGGCGGCGGCGCTTGGTGTTCCGCACGCGCGCGGAGACGAGACACGGCGCTTCGGCGTACACGTCGTCGGGCGGGCGGACGACGACGCGAACGCCCCGCACCGACTGTTCCGAGAGGACGCCGGAGACGACGATGAGCGACAGCACCATCGCCTCGAGGAGATAGAGGAGGTTGTTGCCGGTGTTCATCGCGGTGAGCCCGAGACCCACCGTGACCGCGAGACACCACCAGCCTTCGCGCGTCGGCCGGATGGTGCGCCGGGGACGCCAGCGCACACGCGGCAGATGCCACCAGCGCATGACGTCAGCGCGGGACGGGAACGTCCTGGACGATCGCGTGCACGACCGCTTCGCCGTCGAGCGCGCGCGCGATCACGCGGTGCGCGAGCGCCGGGACGGCGAGGCGCTTGACGTCGTCGGGCACGACGTAGTCGCGGCCGTCGGTGAGCGCAGCCGCGCGCGCCGCCGCCACGAGCGCGCGGGCGCCGCGCGGGCTCACGCCGAGCGTGAGTCGCGGCGATTCGCGGGTCGCGGACACCAGCGCCATCACGTAGTCGAGGACGAGATCGGCGACACGGACGGTCTCGGCCAGCGTCTGCAGACGGCGCGCGTCGTCGAGGCCGAGCGCGGGCGCGAGCGTGTCGGGCGCGGCCGCGGCGCCGCGAAGGATCGCCTTCTCGTCGGCGAGGTCCGGATAGCCGATGCGCACGCGCAGGAGGAAGCGGTCGAGCTGCGACTCAGGCAGCGGATACGTGCCCTCGTACTCGCGCGGGTTCTGAGTCGCGAGGACCATGAACGGCGACGGCAGCGCGTGGGTGGTGTGATCGAGCGAGACCTGCGCCTCGTTCATCGCCTCGAGCAGGCTCGACTGGGTCTTCGGCGTCGTGCGGTTGATCTCGTCCGCGAGCACGACGTGCGCGAAGAGCGGCCCGGGCTTGAAGCTGAACTCGCCGCGCGCCGCGTCCCACACCGAGACGCCGAGCACGTCGGACGGCAGCATGTCGGCGGTGAACTGGATCCGCGCGAAGGTGCCGCCGATCGAGCGCGCGAGCGCGGCCGCGAGCGTGGTCTTGCCGACGCCGGGCACGTCTTCGATGAGGAGGTGGCCGCGCGCGAGCAGGCCGATGACGGCGAGCCGAACGACTTCCGGCTTGCCGACGATGCAGCGGGCGACGTTCTTCTCGAGGCTCTGGATCAGGTCGAGGTCGTCGGGCACTCAGTACTCCGGCGGCGCATACACGGTGAGGAAGAAGAGCGGCTCCCGCCCCGGATTCCTCACGTGGTGACGTGCGCCGGCCGGGATCATCACAAGCCCGCCGGGACCGGTCCGGCGCGCTTCGTCGCCAACGGAAATATCGGCCTCGCCCTCGATCACATAAACGATTTGGTCGGCGCCGTGCGTCTCCGCGGGTCCGGCCTCTGCCCCGGGCGCGATCGTCATCACGGCCGTCTGGCTCCGCTCCGTCTCCTGGAGGACGCGGAAGAACTCGCCCCGGTGTTTGGTGACGTCGACGAAATCCATGGCCGTTTTTATCGCGTCGTCACCCAGTATGTCAGAACTCCAAACAACAAGGCGAGCCACCAGACCGCGATGAGAATCCGCATCCATCGCTTGTAGTTGCGGAACCGCAACGGCTGGGGGACGAGCGGCGTGCCGGCCACGAGCACGACGTAGATGCCGAGCAGCAGCGCGAGGCTCCCCGTCACCACGTGCGCGGCGGCGATGATCGTGATCGGGTTCCCGAGCCGGAAGATGCCGGGACCGTAGTTGGCGTGGTAGGCCGGCACCATCCACGCGGCCGTCATGACGAGCGTGACGACCAGCGCCGTGGCCTGGCACAGGCCGTGGCCGCGGAAGCGCGAGCGGCGCGCCAGCCTGAGGCCGACGAACAGCAGCACGCCCATCGCGAGCTGTACGACCAGGTTGACGTCGGCGCCGAGCGTGGAGGCGCGGCCGAGGAAGCCTTCGACGAGCATGGCGTAAAGACTCTACGCCAATGCGGCTGCCTTCAGATGCTCGTCAGGGCACCGTGATCGCGTGATAGCTGCCGAACGGGTTCCCCGGGGACGTCGGCGAGCACCGCGGGCAGCGCGGTCTGCTGCAGCGCCGGCGTCGGGCGATGGAACCGCAACGTCTCGGGGTTGTAGAGGAACGCGGGCGGTAGGAGCACGTACGACGAGCCGACGAGGTCGGTATCGGCGATGGCGACGGACCGCTCGGGAGCATCGAAACGAACGACGGTGCTGTCGTACGTGATGCGATAGTCGGGGCCGAAGATGTCGCCGGATTCGACGAAGCGCGACCTGCGACGGTCGCCGAAGCCACGCGACATGGCCGACAACTGTAGCGCGTTCGCTTTTCGCCGGCTGCACCTTTTGTGCGCGACAGCGGTCGGCGAGTTACGGGATCAGGACGCCGTTGCGGACGAGGATCATCGCCAGCCACACGAGCTGGGCGCCGACGAAGATCGCGAGGCCGCGCTCGGCGCCGCCCGACAGTCGCACGCGGTAGTGCCACCAGCCGCAGACGACCGCGAACAGCACGAACCACTCGGCGTGATAGTCGGCGATGATCCGGTACTTCGCGGCGAGGCCGGCGGCGAAGCTCCACAGCACGTAGGCCGCGATCCAGTGCGCGACGACCGAGATCTGCACGGAGAGGCGCGAGCCCGATTTGCCGAAGAGCCGCGCGATCGCGACGCCGAGCACGCCGAGCGCGACGAACGCGAGCAGTGTGAGGAGCGCCCAGCGCGTCACGCGCGTTCCGTCACGAAGTCGCGGACGACGATGCGGGGGCGGCGCTCGCTCAGGCCGTCGAGTCTATCAGACCGACGGCATCGGCACGGACGGAGCGGACGGACCAGGCGGCGCGGACGCCGCGGGCGGCTCGGGCGGCACGCACCGGGCGGACGCCGCGGACCGTACGGGCGCGGTCGTCGTCGCCGCGGTCACGGACGGCGCGGTCACAGCCGGGACGGGCATGGCCGCGGCAGGGATGCGCGGAGCCGGCGCGCCGGGCGTCGGCACCGACATGACCGCCGCCGCGCTGGGGAACGAGACGAGCACGGACGTGCCGCAGCCCGGCACGCTGTCGATCGTGAGCGTCCCGCCGTGCCGCGTGACGATGCCGTGCGCGACGGCGAGACCGAGACCGCGCGTGCGCGGGCCCTTCGTGGTCTGGAACGGCTCGAGCGCGTGACGGCGCACCTCGTCGCTCATGCCGATGCCGGTGTCGGAGACGGTGCAATGCGCCGAGCGCCCGTCCGCCCACGTGCGCAGCGTCAGCACGCCGCCCGCGGGCATCGCCTCCACCGCGTTCATGACCAGGTTCATGAACACCTGCCGCAGCGCCGCGCTGTTCGCGACGACCGGCGTGAGGTGCTCGGCGCGCTCGACCCGCATGGTGATCTTCACGCCGCGCGCGGCCGCCTCGTCCTTCCAGCGCGGCGTGGTGAGCTCGACGACGTCTTCGACGATGTCGTTGAGATCGAGCGGCCCCATCGCCGGGATCGGCTGCGTGCGGCAGAACGACGTGAGCGAGCGGACGACGTCCGCCGCGTCGCGCACCGCGCGCTCCGCGGAGTGCAGGCGCTCGGCCGGCCGCTCCGGCATCCCGTGCATGAGCGCGAGCTGGATGTTGCCCAGCGCCACCATCAGGATGTTGTTGAGGTGGTGCGCGACGCCGGCGGCGACGCCGCCGATCGCGTCGAGCCGTTCCGCCTCGACCGAAGCCCGGGGATCAGGTACGGGAGTCAGGGTCGTCTCTCACTTCACCACGATCAGCCGCGGCGTGCCCGCGGAGCCCCGTGGCAGCCGCACGCGCATCGTGGTGCCACGGCCCGGCGCCGTCTGCACCGTGATGGTCCCGCCATGCGTCTTCAGCGTCGTAAGCGTCATGAAGAGGCCGAGGCCCGCGCCCCGGACGGACTTCGTCGTGAAGAACGGCTCGAAGATCCGGCTCGCGTGCTCGGGCGTCATGCCGGGCCCGGAGTCGGTGACGGTGAGCTCGACCGCGTCGTCCTCGAGGATCGTGTTCACGGTGAGCGTGCCCTCCCGGTCCATCGCCTCGATCGCGTTGCTGACCAGGTGGAGGACGAGATGGGTGAGCTGCGCCGCGTCGCCGATGATCACCGGCGGCGGGTCGCTGAGATCCATCTCGAGGGCGATCTCGCGCGACGCGAAGAGCGGCCGCGCCAGCTCGAGCGCGCGCGCGACGACCGTGTTGATCGCCACGCCTTCCTTGATCGGCTCGACACGGGTCCGATCGACGAGCCCGCGCGTCATGAGGCTCGCGCGCAGGACTTCCTCCTCGATCTTTTCGATCTTCTTCGCCGCCACCGGGTCGAGCGCGGGCACGCGGCGCAAGAGCTGCGCCTGGCCGAGCACGACCGTGAGCCGGTTGTTGAGCTCGTGCGCCACGCCCGCCGTCACCTCGCGAATGCCGGCGCCCTCGGGAGTCCGCTGGCACCGCTCCGGCGTCCGCCGGCGTCGCCGGCACGAAGGCGCTCCGCCCTTGATCAGGATCATCACTCTTCTCCTCGCCGCGGGGTCGAGATACCCCACGCGGCACTCTTTCTAAGGCATGAGGCGTGCCACACCGCGGGCGCGAGAAATTCCAGCGATTTACACGTGTGCACGATGGTCATCGGGGCGCGCGCACCCGAGGTATGGCGCCGGCTCCAGAGTGACGTCACCACGTTCATGGTCACTTGCCCTCGGCGAAGCTGACTTCGAGACGGACCATGGCCTGGCCCAGCGAGAACTCGTGCGGCTGCACCGGCACGACGCTGCCGTCGTCCATCAGGTACGAGGCCTTGCCCGCGACGCGGAACGGCAGACGGAATGCGCCGGCGAAGGTCCCGTTCGCGCGCACTCCGGCCAACGGGCCGCCGTGGATGCCGTTGGCGGTGAAGTGCCCTGCGATCGATCCGAGCGGCTGCTGCTTCGTGAACGCGGGCGAGAGGTCGATCGTGCCGTTGAGCGTGCCCTTCATCACGACGATCTCGGACGCGTCGGCCTGGTTCCAGTCCTGGACGACGACGTCGAAGTCACCCTTGGCCGGCCCGATACCCGTGGTGGCGTCGGCGTTGCCCGTGGCGCGCACGACGATCGAGCACGCCGCGATGTCGAGCTGCTGCGCGAGCCACGTCGGACAGAGAGCCGTGCCCGCCGTGACGTCGCCCGTGAGGGTCGCCGTCGACGACTTGAAAGCCCCGCCCTTGACCGTGACCTTGACGGCTTCCGTGACCTCGTAGAGCACCGCGTCCGCCGCGAGCGCGGGCGCGCTCGCGCCGAGAGCGATCGTGAAGAGGGCGGCGAGGCAAGCGAATGTGCGAACGACCTTCATGGTGAATGTCTCCCTTCGTCGTTGAGTCGTCATGCGACCACCGCCGGTACGGCGGCGGCCGCGGGGGTCGCGTCGGCCACGAAGGAGTGCGGAAGCCGCACGCGCATCGTGGTGCCGCGACCGGGTTCGCTGTCGACGGCGATCGAGCCGCCGTGGCTCTTGAGAATGCCGAGAGTCACCGAGAGGCCGAGACCCGTGCCCTTCCCCTCGGGTTTCGTCGTGTAGAACGGCTCGAAGATCCGGCTGACCTGCTCCGGGCTCATGCCGGTGCCCGTGTCGCTCACGAACAGATCGACCGCCTCTTCGCCGTTGAAGGTGGCGACGGTGAGCGTGCCGCCGTTCTCCATCGCGTCGATCGCGTTGCCCGCGAGGTTGATGAGGACCTGCGTGAGCTGGTCCGCGTCGCCGAGGATCGCCTTGGCGCGCTGGTCGAGCCGCGTCTGGACCTTGACGGCGCGGCCGCGCAGCTTCGAATGGATCAGCTCGAGCGCGCGCGGCACGAGCGCGTTGATTTCCACGGGCTCGTGCTTGGGCTCGCGGCGGCGCGCGTAGTCGAGGAGCCCGCGCGTGATCTTGCTCGCGCGCATGGCCTCGCTCTCGATCTTCGCCAGCTTGTCTCCGAGCGGCGAGCCGGGCTCGGCCTTCGCGGCGAGCATCTCCGCATAGCCGACGATGACCGTGAGCGGGTTGTTGAGCTCGTGGGCGACGCCCGCCGCCAGCTCCCCGATCGCCGCCAGCTTCGCGGACTGCACGAGCTGCTGCTGCGTGCGCCGGAGCTCCTGCATCTGCTCCTGGAGATGCTGGTAGAGCTGCGCGTTCGTGAGCGCGACGGCGGTCTGCGCCATGAGCGTTTCGAGCTGGTGGAGCTCGCGCGGCTCGAACACCTGCGCGGACACCTTCTCGCCGACGGCCAGGACCGCCGCGAGCTCGCCCTCGAGGAAGAGGGGGACGAGCACGGCCGTGCGGGCCGCCTCGAACTCCATCGCGATGGGCGCGACGCTGTCGTCGGTGAGCGCGCGCTCCGCGAGCTCTTCCACCGTCAGCGGCTCGCCCGTGAGGGTCAGCCAGTGGACCAGCTTGGGCTCGATCGCGCCGGCACCGGGCGGCGGCACCTCGAGCGAGGGCGACACGGCCTGCGCCAAGCGCGTGTACGACGTGCCGGCTCCGGTCTCGCGGAGATAGAAGGTGGCGTGCAGCACCGGCACGCCGCGCACGAGGCCCTCGGTCAGGGCGTGACCGAGGCGGTCGACCTCGAGGATGGCCGCGAGGTCGCGGGTCAGCGCGTTGAGCGTCTCGCGGACCCCGTGCTCCCGCGCGAAGATGATCTGCTCGATCGCGCGCTCGGCCTGGCGCAGGAACGGCAGCGCGGCGGCGAAGACCACGACGAGCACCACCGTCGACATCGTCGGGTTCACCAGGGTGCCGCCGATCGCCGAGACGAGGAACAGCGCGCCGACGGTGAGCGGCGCGAGGCCGAGCGCGATCAGCGCGTAGAGCAGCACGCGCTTCGCCACGAGGCCGACGTCCCAGAGGCGGTACCGCACGATCGCGATCCCGAGCGCCATCGCGAACAGCGCGTTGCTCGGGATGCCGACCGGATAGAGCCGCTCCCAGCCGAGGATGAAGCGGAGGAAGTCGACGAGCCCCCCCGCGAGGCTCACCACGACGCCCGCGATGACGAGGCGCGTGCGGTTCACGCGGAAGCTCGCGACGAGCGTCCGGTGCGCGCGCACGAGCTCCCAGAGCCCGAGCGCGAGGAACGTCTGGAAGTAGAGAAAGAACGGCGCGTAGAGCGGCCCCGAGCGCGGCGCCCAGCCCCACCACGTGGACGCGACGCCGGCGATGAACAGCGTGGTCGGGCTCACGAGGAGGAAGGCCCCCGCCATCGCGTATGCGCTCATCAGGATCGGACGGCGGCGGCGCAGCTCGAGGAACGCGACGACGTAGTGATAGAAGACCGCCGGCAGCGGAATGATCCCGAGGTGGACGACGTATTCCCAGAACAGTCCACTGTCGGCGTCCGCGGCGGACCGCAGTCCGAACACGCCGACGTTCCAGATGGCGAGCGCGAGCGCCACGCCCGCGAACGTGTAGTGCCGGCGATGACGGCGGTCCCCGGCGATCGCGCTGCCGAGGAGGAGGAGGTTCAACGCCAGCGCGAACAGCGGCACGAGCTTGTGGAGACTCGTCACGGCGCCGGCCAGTACCCGAAGAAGGGATAGCTCTCGCGCGCGCGCTGCGCGCGCATGCCCTCCGCGAGGATCGCGAACACGAGGATGTCCCAGCGCCGGCCCTGATGGCGATGGGCGCCGCGAAGAACGCCCTCTTGCTCGAACCCGTTGCGCCGGAGCGCGTTGGCGCTGAGGACGTTGTAGCCGTACGCCTTCGCCTCGACGCGCTGGAGGCCGAGCACGTCGCAGCCGTACGCGAGCAGCAGGCGTGAGGCTTCGACGCCCCAGCCCCTGCGCAGCGATTCGCCCGTCGTGACGACGGTCTCGAGGAACGCGATCCCGTCGGTCAGCCGGATGTCGAAGAGCCGGACGAAGCCGACGGGATGGCCCGGTCGCGCGAGCGGCTCGACGAACAGCGTGAGGGACGTTGGCGACGCGAGGATCTCGCGGGCGACGTCAGGGTGGTACGGACCGAGATGGCGGCAGCGGTACAGCAGCTCGCTGCCGACCATCTCTTCGAGGAATCACTCCTCCGCCCAGCGTCCGAACAGCGCGAGCTCGTCCCACGCCGGGCGGCGGAGGCCGATGCGCTCCGTCTCCGCGAGCAGCGGCTCGGCGGGCACGCGCGGGGTCTCGACGTCCTCCACGTCGCACAGCGGATCGGCGCCACCCGTGACGAGCGGGATCTCGTCGAGAAGATGCGCGGCGAGTACCGCGTCGCGGAGCGAGTCCTCGGCCACCACCGTCAGCGTCGCGTTCGCACGCGCGGCGACGTCGTTCGCCTGGAGCAACGTGGCGAGGCCGACGACGTCGGCGCTCTTCACGTCGCGCAGATCGATCGTCAGGCGCGTCGCGCCGGCCGCCAGCGCGTCGGAGATCGCGCGGCAGAGCGCGGGCGCGAGCGTGAGCGTGAGATCGCCCTGAGCTCGAAGCACGCGCGCGGTGTCCGCAACCGTATCCATCGCGGCGGAGAGACAGCACGAAGCGTGCCGAACGAGAACTCGGCGAAATCACCGACGAATCACGCCGACGGAGCGCTGCGTGCGGGTGTGAGCTCCAGAGACCGGGAGACGGCGCCAGAGCCGCGGCGCCTCAATATCGAGAATCAGACGGAGGTGGTGGCGGGCTCGAGCACGCGGCCGGCGATGCCGAGCCGCCGCATCTTGAGGTGCAGCGTCTTGAAGTCGACCTGCAGCATGCGCGCGGCCTCGCTCTTGTTGCCGTCGGTCGCGCGCAGCGTCTCGATGATGGCCTGGCGTTCGGCGGCGTCGGATGCTGCCGACGCGATCTCACGCAGCGGGCGACGCTGCCCCGCCTCCGTCAGCAGTGACGCGACGGGCGCGGCAGACGTGAGGGTCGCCGGCACGTCCTCGGGCGACAGACGAAGATCGCCCGGCTGGATCATCTCGGTGCCGACGATCGCCGCGCGGCGCATGACGTTGCGCAGCTCGCGCACGTTGCCCGGCCACGAGTGCTCGCACAGCATCGCGATCGCCGCGTCGCTCAGCTCCGGCCCGGGGCGGCCGAGCTCCAGCGCCATGTCCGCGAGGAACTTGCGCGCCAGGTGCGGGATGTCCTCGCGGCGCTCGCGCAGCGGCTTCAGCGCGATCACGTATTCCGCGAGCCGGTAGTAGAGGTCCTCGCGGAAGCGGCCCGCGCGCACTTCCTGCTGGAGCACGACGTTCGACGCCGCGATGATCCGCACGTCCACCTCGACCGCGCGGCTCGCGCCGAGCGGGAAGACCGAGCGCTCCTGCAGCGTGCGGAGCAGCCGCGCCTGGATCGCGAGCGGCAGGTTGCCGATCTCGTCGAGGAACAGCGTGCCGCCGTGCGCGAGCTGGAAGTAGCCGTCCTTGCGCCGGTCGGCGCCCGTGAACGCGCCGCGCTCGTGACCGAAGAGGGCGGACTCGACGAGCGTTTCGGGAATCGCGCCGCAGTCGACCGCGATCAGCGGCCCGCCGGCCCGCGTGCTGCAGCGATGGATCGCGCGCGCGACGACTTCCTTGCCGCTGCCGGTCTCGCCGGTGATCACGATGGTCAGGGTCGACGGCGCGATACGCCGCACCTGCTGCATGACTTCGCGGCTCGCCTCGCTCTGGCCGATCACGTCGCCGAACGCTTCGAGCGCGGTCACGTGCTGGCGCAGGTCCTCGACCTCGCCGCGGAGCGCGTTCCGCTCCATTGCGCGCTGGACGGTCGGGACGAAGTCCTCGACCATCAGCGGCTTCAGCATGAAGTCGTAGGCCCCGAGGCGCATGGCCGACACGGCCGTGGCGACGTCGGCATGGCCGGTGACCATGATGACGGCCACGGCCGGGACTTCGCTCCGGAGCCGGCGCAGGGTGCCGAGGCCGTCGAGGTTCGGCATCTGGACGTCGAGCACCACGACGTCGGGCACGTCGGCCGCGACGCGCGCGAGCGCTTCGAGACCGTCGCACGCCGTGGTGACGGACATCCCTTCGGCCTTGAGGAGGTCGGCGGCGATCCGCCGGACTTCGTCCTCGTCGTCGACGACCAGGACCTTCGGGACGCGTGTCGTAGTCATCCGGGAGGCTCCGCCCTATGTATCGGACGCCAGAGCCCAAAGCCTTAGCGCCCGGGGGTGCCGGAGCCGCAACACCTTGACCCGAAAGGAGAAATTGGCTTATCATCTCTCGATGGGTCGAGCCGCTTCGGGGTCCTCCCTCCCATGATCCGCAGCATGACGGGGTTCGGTCGCGCCGATGTCTCCACCGATCTCTGCACGGTGAGCGTCGAGGCCCGCTCCGTGAACCATCGCCACCTCGACCTCGCCATCCGCCTGCCGCGGGCGCTCGCCAGCCTCGAGCCGCGCGTCCGGCGCGTGCTCTCGCAGCGGCTCGAGCGCGGACGGGTCGATCTCAGCGTGCAGCTCGGCCCCGGCACCGGCGCCTCGCTGCAGCGCGTGGCGGTGGACGCGGCGCTCGCGCGCGAGTACGCCGAGCGTGCGCGGGCGCTCGCGAGCGAGCTCGGACTCGGCAGCGACGTGTCGCTCACGTGGATCCTCGAGCGCTCCGGCGTCGTGCGCCTCGAAGAAGCCGATCTGCCGGATGCCGAGGATCTCTGGCCGACGTGCGAGCTGGCGCTGTCGCGCGCGATCGACACGCTGATCACGCAGCGCACGACCGAGGGCGCGGCGCTGACGGCCGAGCTGCACGCGCTCCGCGTCGAGCTCGCCGCGCACGTCGACACGATGGTGGCGCGCGCGCCCGCCGGGGCCGCGCGGCGCGAGGCGCGGCTGCGCGAGCGCGTCAAGGCGCTCGTGGAGGGCGCCGGCGTCGACGAGACGCGTATCCTGACGGAAGTCGCGGTGTGGGCGGAGAAGAGCGACGTCACCGAGGAGCTGGCGCGGCTGCGCTCTCATCTCGAGCAGCTCGGCGGCACCCTCGACAAGGGCGGCCCGGTGGGACGGCCTCTCGACTTTCTCCTGCAGGAGCTGAATCGCGAGGTCAACACCGTCGCCTCCAAGGCCGATGATCTGGAGCTGAGCCAGGTCGCGCTCGCCGCCAAGGGCGTGCTCGAGAAAATGCGGGAGCAAGTCCAGAACCTTGAATGAGCGTTAATCGTCGCGGCACGTTGTTCGTGGTCTCCGCGCCGTCGGGCGCGGGCAAGACGACGCTGTGCCGGGAGCTCAGGAAGCGGGTGCCGGGCCTCGCATACTCGATCTCGGTGACGACGCGGGCGCCGCGCCCGGGCGAGACCAACGGCGTGGACTTCGACTTCGTCGACGACGCGCGATTCAAGGCGATGGTCGAGGCCGGCGAGTTCGCGGAGCACGCGACCGTGCACGGCCACCACTACGGCACGCGCGCGGCCACGCTGGAGCGCGCGCTGGCGAGCGGGACCGACATCCTGCTCGACATCGACACGCAGGGCGCGGCGCGCCTGAAGGCGCACACGCCCGAGGCGGTGCTGATCTTCATCGTGGCGCCGTCCATGAAGGAGCTGGAGCAGCGGCTGCGCGAGCGCCGCTCGGACGGAGAGACCGAGATCACCCGGCGCCTCGCGCGCGCGCGAGAGGAGATTCCGCTGTGGCCCCGCTACGATTATCTGGTCGTCAACCGCGACGTGAAGGAAGCGCTGGACCAGCTGGAAGCGATCGTGACCGCGGAGCGGGCACGGACGCGCCGCCTCAGTCTGCATTTCACCGACCTGGAGGTCCCCAACTGATGCCGTTCCCCTCGCTGGAGCAAGCCCTCAACAAGGTCTCGAACCGCTATCTCCTCGTCGTGCTCGCCGCCAAGCGCGCGCGCCAGCTCAACCGCGGCGCCGCCTCGCGCGTGGAGACGAAGCACAAGAAGCCGACGAGCACCTCGATGGAGGAGATCGCGGGCGCGAAGGTCGAGTACCGCGTGAAGGACGAGGCCGAAGCCGCCAAGGGCTAGCCGCACACTTCCATGCTCGACGGGCGCGAGATCGTCCTCGGCGTCACCGGCTCCATCGCCGCCTTCAAGGCCGTGCTGCTGCTGCGCGAGCTGACGGCGGCGGGCGCCCGCGTGACGGTCTGCCTGTCGGGCAACGCGAAGCACTTCGTCGGGCCGCTCACCTTCCGGACGCTCTCCGGGCGGCCCGTCCTCGACGACCTCTTCGATCCGCGGAGCGACGCCGCCGTCGAGCACGTCGCGATCGCCGAGCGCGCCCACGCGATGGTCGTCGCGCCCGCGACCGCGAACCTGCTCGCGAAGGCCGCGCACGGGATCGCCGACGACGCGCTCACCACGCTCCTCCTCGCCGCGCGGTGTCCCGTCCTCATGGCCCCGGCGATGGACGGCGGCATGTGGGACCACGCCGCGGTCGTGGAGAACGTCGCGACGCTGCGGCGCCGCGGCGTCACGGTGCTCGAGCCCGACTCCGGCGCGCTCGCGTCGGGCCTGTCCGGCAAAGGCCGCCTGCCCGAGCCCGCGGCCATCCTCGACGCGCTTCGTCGCGCGCTCACGCGCGAGCGCGATCTCGCCGGCGAGCGCGTGCTCGTGACCGCCGGACCGACGCGCGAGCCGATCGATCCCGTGCGCTACATCTCCAATCGCTCATCGGGGAAGATGGGCTATCGCCTCGCGGCCGCCGCGTACCGCCGCGGCGCGGACGTGGTGCTCGTCTCCGGGCCGACCGCGATCGCGCCGCCGTCCGGCGTGACGTTCGTCCCGGTCGAGACCGCCGAGGAGATGCGCGAGGCCGTGATGCAGCACGCGGCCGCGTCGACGATCATCGTCAAGGCCGCGGCCGTCGCCGACTACCGCACGAAGGCGCCGTCGGCGACGAAGATCAAGGGCAAGCGCGACCTGACGCTCGAGCTCACGCCGAACCCCGACATCCTGCGCGAGGTCGCGGCGGCGAAGCACGGCGCGTTCATCGTGGGCTTCGCGGCCGAGACCCACGACGTCGCCGCCAACGCGCAGGCGAAGCTCGCGGCCAAGGGCGTGGACCTGCTCGTCGTCAACGACGTGAGCCAGCGCGGGATCGGCTTCGAGGCGGAGGACAACGAGGTCACGCTCCTCGACCGCTGGGGTGGCAGCCGCGCGCTGCCGCGGATGCCGAAGGCGGATGTCGCCGACGAGATCCTGAGCCACGTGCTGGCGCTCCGCGCCGCGCGGCCGCGCCGGGTCTCCATCTGACCCCCCGCTCGTGAGCGACGGCGCGCATCCGCTCGCGGAACCGCTCGCGGCGCTCGCGTCGACGCTGCGCCATCACCGCGACATGGGGATCTCCGAGATCACGCTCGCCGGCGACTATCTGCTCGGCCCCGAGGACGCGCTCACCGCGCAGGAGCGCGATCTCCAGGGCTGCCGCCGCTGCAAGCTCTGCGAGGGGCGCTCGACGATCGTGTTCGGCTCGGGCAATCCGCGCGCGGACCTGATCGTGATCGGCGAAGGACCGGGCGCCGACGAGGACGCGCAGGGCAAGCCGTTCGTGGGGCGCGCGGGGCAGCTCCTCACCAAGATGCTCGACTCCGTGCAGATCTCGCGCGACGAAGCCTATATTACGAATACTGTCCTTTGCCGACCTCCCGGCAACAGAAATCCCGAAGCCGACGAGCTCGCCGCGTGCCGTCCGTTCCTCGAAGCGAAGCTCGCCGCGATCCAGCCGAAGGTCGTGCTCTCGCTCGGCTCGGTGGCGACGCAGGCGCTGCTGAAGACCAAGGAGCCGATCGGCAAGCTGCGCGGACGGGTGCATCCATTCGGCGACGCCGTGCTGATCCCGACGTTCCATCCCGCGTTCCTCTTGCGCAATCCCGGGCAGGAGTACCGCCGCATGGCGTGGGACGATCTCAAGCTGGCCAAGCGGGAGTACGACGCGCGCCGTAGCCGGCAGTGAGTAACGGCGCCCGAGCGGGCGGGCGGGAGCCCGGGAGCCCGCGAGTCTGTGACGTCGTGTTCGACGTGCCGGTTCCCCACCCGTTCTCGTACCGCGTGCCCGACGACTGGACCGTGTCCCCGGGCCAGCGCGTGCGCGCTCCGCTGCACGGCGCGCCGCGCGTCGGGCTCGTCGTCGCCGTGCGCGAGGAAAACGGGCGCGGAGAACCCGACGCGAGACTGAAGGCGCTCACGTCCATCGTCGACGCCGCGCCGATTCTTTCGGCGGCGCAGCTCGATCTCGCACGGTGGATCTCCGCCCAAAGTCTCTCGACGCTGGGCTCGACGTGCGCCGGGCTGCTCCCGCCTCCCGAGACGACGCCTCCATCGCCCGCACGAGCCGCCTCACGCGCGTCATCGACGACCGCGCTCGCGCCGCGCACCGATCCCGCGCGTGGCATCGAGGCGGGCGACAACGGCGCGGCGAAGCCGGCGCTCCTGATCGGGCACGGGCGCGAGCGCCGGTTGCTCGAGCGGATCGGGGCTTCACGCGGGACGAGCCTCGTGATTGTGCCTGATCTCGACGCGGCGTCGCGATGGGCGGCGAGGCTTGGGCGGCTCGGACGAGTGGCGCGGCTCGATTCCGGCGCGGAGGACGACGAGCGCGCGAATGCGTGGCGTGATCTTGCCGCAGGCCGCGCGCCGCTCGCCGTCGGCACGCGCTCCGCGCTGCTGGCTCCGCTCGGCGAAGACACGCGCACGGGCGACCGCGCGCTCGCCGGCCACGCGCTGATCGCGCTCGTCGACGAGCACGAGCCCGCGCACAGACCGCCCGGCGCGCCACGCATCCACGCCCGCGACGTCGTGATGGAGCGCGCGCGCCGCGGCGCGCTCGCGCTCGTCCTCACGTCGGCGACGCCGAGCGTCGAGAGCTGGTGGCGCGCGGACGCGCGGCGCTTCGCGCTCGAGGCCGCGCCGGCCGCGGCGTGGCCCGCGGTCACCGTCGCCGACACGCGCGGGATCCTGCGTCGCGAGCCGATCACGCCGCCGCTCGCGCGCGCGATGCGCGAGGCGCTCGCCGCCGGCCGGCGCGTCTTTCTCGGCGTGAGCCGGCTGACCGCGGCGCTCGCGTGCGACGAGTGCGGCGGCATCGTGCGCTGCGAGCGGTGCGGGCTCGCGCTCGCGTACTCCCGCACCGCCGCGACGCTCGCGTGCCGCGTCTGCGCGGCGATCGGTCCGCTGCCGGATCTCTGCCCGTCCTGTCGCGGGCGCCGGCTTTCGCCGTTCGGCTGGAGCCCCGAGCGTGTCGAGCACGCGGTGCGCCGGCGCTTTCCGAAGGCGAGCGTCGCGCGCTACGACCCCGACGCGCGGGGAAAGCGCGCGGAGGCGCAGCGGCGCGCGGCCGCGCACGCCGAGGTCGTCGTCGGCACGCGCGGAGCGCTGAAGCTCTTCGGCCCCGCCTCGCTCGGCGCCGCCGGCTTCGTGACGCCGGACCAGATCTTCCGGCTGCCCGACTTTCGCGCGGGCGAGCGCGCGTTCGCGCAGCTGTGGGCGGCGGCGGAGCGCGTCCGGCCCGACGGCGCGGTGGTCGTGCAGTCGCAGAATCCCGACCACTACGCGCTCGCCGCGCTCACCGCGCAGGACCTCGGCATCTTCTACAGGGAAGAGATGAAGTTCCGCGCCGAGCTCGGCTACCCTCCGTTCCGCCGCCTCGCGATCGTCACCGTGAGCGGCAAGACGGCCGCGGAGATCGATCCGCTCGTCGAGGCCGCGGCATCATCGCTTCGAAGCGCGCGCGACCTGACGGTCTATCCCGCCACGACGGATCGCCGGGGCCGCGCCAGGCGGATCGTCGTCAAGGGCGGCGACGAATTGCCCGCGGCGCTCGACGCGGCGCTGGGCGACTTCAGGCGTCCGGCGGCGAAGAGTCGCGGTATCATGGACGTGGAGGTCGACCCCGTCGAATGGCCGTTCTAAAGGTGCGAAAGTATGGCGATCCTGTGCTCCGGCGCCGGGCCACGCCCGTCGGTCAGATCACGCCGGAGATCCATCGCATGGTCGCGGACATGGTCGACACGATGTACGACGAAGTCGGCATCGGTCTCGCCGCTCCCCAGGTCGGCATCTCGCTCAGGCTGATGGTTGTCGGGCACGAGAACGGCCGCGAGGCGAAGGCGATCGTGAACCCCGTGATCGCCGAGCAAGGCGGCGAGGTCACCGCCGAGGAGGGCTGTCTCTCGCTGCCCGGGATCTTCGCGCCGGTGACGCGCGCGGAGTGGGTGCGGCTCGAGGGCCAGGATCTCGAAGGCAAGCCGGTCTCGATTCGCGCGCGCGGCCTCACCGCGCGCGTGTTCCAGCACGAGATGGATCACCTCGACGGCGTGCTCTTCATCGACCGTCTCGACGCGATGACGCGCGACCGCATCAAGCGCCGCATCAAGAAGGAAGGCTTCCCCGCCGAGTCGAACAAGGCGCTCGCGCTCTAGCCCAACTTCCGCAGTTGAGTAGGTGAACGGCGCGGGCGCGGTGACCGCGGCGTTCGCATCTCGAGCCGCCGGCGCCCGGATCGGTCCGGACGTCCCGGCCTCGACGCGCTGACTCGGCTCGGCTAGGCCGCCCTCCGCTGCCTCTCCCACGCTATGCGATCGGCGCGGTCGGTCTCGGATGCGATGCGCCCGAGCCCCCGCGCGAACGCGAGGACACCAGCGACGGCGATCACGCTCACGATCGGCCAGATCATCGCGGCTCTTCCCGGGCAAGAGACGTCCCGTTCACCGAGTCCTCGTGTATCCGGCCAGTTCGAGCGCGCGGACGTCGCGACGGTGGGGGGGCGGTGGAAATCGCGACGGCGAACCGTACACTTTTCTTCCGCGCAGTATAGTGACGTATGCGCGTCCTCTTCTATGGAACGCCGGCGTTCGCGCTCTCGACGCTCGACGCGCTCCTCCGGCATCACGAGGTGGTGACCGTCGTCACCCAGCCCGACAAGCCTGCGAATCGAGGACAGCGCGTGACTCCGCAGCCGGTGAAGCAGCGGGCGCTCGCCGCGGGCGTTCCCATCCTACAGCCGGCACGGCTGCGCAATGCCGGCTGGGCCGAGCAGCTTGCCGCCCTCGGCGCCGACGTCGGGGTCGTTGTGGCGTTCGGCCAGATCCTGCCGAAGCCCGTCCTCGACGCTCCGCGCAGAGGATCGATCAACGTCCACGCGTCCATCCTTCCGCGGTATCGGGGCGCGGCGCCGATCGCCTGGGCGATCATGCGCGGCGAGACCGAAACCGGGATCACGACCTTTCAGATGGATCCCGGCATGGATACCGGCGACGTGCTGCTCACCGCGCGCACGCCGATCGGTGTCGACGAGACGGCGGGCGAGCTGTCCGAGCGCCTTTCCCACCTCGGCGCCGGCGTCCTCATCGAGACGCTCGCGCGTCTCGACACGCTCACGCCGACACCGCAGCGTCACGACGAGGCGACCGTGGCCCCGCGGCTGAAGAAGACGGATGGATTTCTCGACTGGAGCCGGTCCGCGACGGATCTGGTCAACGTCGTGCGCGGATGCAATCCGTGGCCGGGCGCCACGACGCGGACGCCGCGCGGAACGCTGCTCGGCGTCTGGCAGGCGCGAGCGCTCGAGGGCATGTCGGCGAGCCCAGGCGCGCTCGTCGGTGCCGGCCGCGACCTCGCGATCGCCTGCGGGACGGGATTGGTGTTGCCGGTGACGGTCCAGGCGGAAAACCGGCGCCGGCAGTCGTGGGACGAGTTCCTCCGCGGCGCGCGCCTCGAGCCGGGAGCGCTCTTCACCACGCCGTGAGGCCCGCAGCCAACACCCGGGCGGCGCCGCGTCCGCCGTCCCCCGCGCGCGCGGCCGCCGTGCGCGTGCTCCAGCGCGTCGCTAGCGACGAGAGCTTCGCCGACGCCGCGCTCGAGGCGGACATCGCCGCGCGCCAGCTGACACCGCGCGACGCGGCGCTCGCCACCGAGCTCGTGTACGGCACGCTTCGCTGGCAGCGCTATCTCGACTGGATCGTCGCGCCGCACTCGCGCCTGCGGCTCGAGTCGCTCGACACGCGCGTCCTCGTGGTGCTGCGCATCACCGCTTATCAGCTCGTGTTCCTCGAGCGCATCCCGCCGTTCGCGGCCGTCAGCGACGCGGTGTCGCTGGCGAAGGCGCGCGGCAAACCCGGCACGGCAGAGTTCGTCAACGGCGTACTGCGCTCGTTCAGCCGCCGCGGTGCGCGCGAGCGCGAGCCTCGCGCGCCGGACGACCCCGTCGAAGCGCTCGCGCTCCGGCTGTCGTTCCCGACCTGGCTCGCCGCGCGCTGGATCGAGCGTTACGGCGCGGACGAGGCGGCCGCGCTGATGCGCGCGATGAACGAGCGTCCGCCGATGACCGTCCGCGCGAACACGTTGCGAACCACGGGCGAGGCCCTCGCGGAGCGACTGGCGCGGGACGAGGGACTCGGCGTGACGCCCGCGCGCCATGCGCCCGAAGGCCTCATCGTCACGCATGGCGGCGCTCCCGCGGCGTGGAGCGCATTCCTGGACGGCGCGTTCGCCGTCCAGGACGAGGCGTCGATGCTGGTCGCGCGGCTGCTCGAGGCCGGGCCCGGTGAGGTCGTCGCGGACGTGTGCGCCGCGCCCGGCACGAAGACGACACACCTCGCGCAGCTGATGGAGGATCGCGGGCGCGTGCTCGCGTTCGATCCGCAGCCCGCGCGCCTGACGCGCGTGCGCGAGGCGGCCGCGCGCCTCGGCGCCACGATCGTGGAGACGCGTGAGGGCCGCGTGGAAGCGCTCGCGCCGGAATTCGCGAGCTTCTGTGACGGCGTGCTCGTCGACGCGCCTTGCTCGAACCTCGGCGTGCTTCGGCGAAACCCCGAGGTGAAATGGCGGCGGCGCGCGGCCGATCTCGGCCGCAACGCCGTCCGGCAGGGAGAGATCCTGCTGGCCGCCGCGACCATGGTGAAGCCGGGCGGCCGTCTCGTCTACGCCACTTGCTCTCCCGAGCCCGACGAGAACGAGACGGTCCTCCAAGCGTTCCTCGCGGCGCGGCCCGAGTTTGTCCTCGATCCGCCGCGGACGTTTCCGCTGCCGCTCGACGCCGACGGGATCCTGCGCTGCCGCCCGCACCGCCACGGCACGGACGCGTTCACGGCGGTGCGCCTGCGGAACGCCGTGGCGTGCGACGCTCGCGGAGGCACGCGAGATGAAGCATCGCCAGCCAGTACAGAAACGTCCCGATGACGCCACAGGCGAGGAGCCACGGCGAGCCCGCATAGAGCAGGAGCCGCCAGTACCGCTCGAGCAGAAGGAACGCGGATCCGAGCAGGAAGAGCACGACGAGCAGCCGGCTACGCGCGGCGAATCGCAGGCACAGCGCGATCGTGACGAGCAGCACCGCGGTGTAGTGATCCCACGAGATCGGGATGACGATCAGCGCCGCCGTGAGGACGAGCGCGCCGTCGATCAGGATCGAAAAGCCGCGCGGGCGCCGCCGGCGCGGCCGCGCGAGCACGGCGAGCGTGATGACGACGATCGCGAGCGTCAGAGCGGCGCTCGCGAGTGGCCGGCCCTCGTTCAACGCGCGGGCCGCGAGATAGTAAGCGGCGAAGTCCAGCTGCGGCGGCAACGGGACCAGATCGCGCAGCGCGAGCGGAATGCTCGGCGCCGCCAGCAGCGCGATCATGACGACGAGGGCTCTCGCCCACGGCGCCGAGAACGGCGTCGCCCCGCGCGTCGAGGCCGCGTCGGATCGCGTTGTCATGGCCGGCCGTCGATACGGTATAAGGAAGGCGTGAAGATCGCGCCGTCGATCCTCTCCGCCGACTTCGCGGCGCTCGCCGACGACATCGCGCGCGTCGAGGCCGGTGACCCGGACCAGTTGCACGTCGACGTGATGGACGGGCGCTTCGTGCCGAACCTCACCATCGGCCCGGTCGTCGTCGAAGCGATCCGCAAGCGCACGCGGCTGCCGCTCGACTGCCACCTGATGATCGTCGAGCCCGAGAAGTACGTCGGCGACTTCGTCTCCGCGGGCGCGGCGGCGATCACGGTCCACGCGGAGGCGACCCCGCATCTGCAGCGCGTGCTCGCGCAGATCCGCCAGGCCGGCGCGAAGGCCGGAGTGGCACTGAACCCCGCGACGCCGCCCGACGTGCTCGAGTACGTGCTCGACGACCTCGACCTCGTGCTCGTGATGTCGGTCAACCCGGGCTTCGGTGGTCAGAGCTTCATTCCCAGCGCGTACGACAAGATCCGCAGCATCCGGGCGATGATCGGCAGCCGCCCGATCGACCTCTCGGTGGACGGCGGCGTGAAGAAGGACCACGTGAAGCCCCTGGCCCAGGCCGGCGCGACGGTCCTCGTCGCGGGCTCGGCGATCTTCGGCGCCTCCGACCCCCCAGCCGTCGTCAGGGAGATGAAGCGGCTCGCCGACTCCTAAGTAGCTGTATACTGAGTCCTTCCGATGTTCGACGCCCTGAGTACCCGACTGCAAAGCGTCCTCGACAAGCTGGGCGGCCAAGGCCGCCTGACCGAGGACAACATCCAGGTCGCGCTCCGCGAGGTGCGGGTCGCGCTCCTGGAAGCCGACGTCAACTTCAAGGTCGTCCGCACGTTCATCGAGCGGGTGAAGGAGAAGGCCGTCGGGCAGGACGTGCTCACCTCGCTCACCCCCGGCCACCAGGTCGTGAAGATCGTTCATGACGAGCTCGTGGCGTTGCTGGGCGGCAGCGGACATCGACTCGCGGTAGCACCGCACCCGCCGACCGTCATCATGCTGATGGGGCTGCAGGGCTCGGGCAAGACCACGACGGCCGCGAAGCTCGCCCGGATGTACGCCAAGCAGGGCCAGCACCCGCTGCTCGCGGCGGCGGACGTCTATCGTCCCGCCGCCATCGACCAGCTCAAGACCCTCGGCGAGCAGCTCGACGTCCCGGTCGTCGGCGAGGCGTCGATGAAGCCGCTCGAGATCTGCCGGCGCGCGCGCGAGGAAGCCGCGGCGCGCGGGCTCACGCCGCTGATCCTCGACACCGCGGGCCGCCTGCACATCGACGAGGCGATGCTCGACGAGGTGAAGGCGATCAAGACGGAGATCAAGCCGCACCACGTGCTGCTCGTCGTCGACGCGATGACCGGCCAGGACGCGGTGACCGTCGCCGAGAAGTTCAACGCGGCCGTCGGCATCGACGCGCTCGTGCTCACGAAGATGGACGGCGACGCGCGTGGCGGCGCGGCGCTCTCCGTGCGCGAGGTCACGGGCCGCCCGATCGCGTTCGTCGGCGTCGGCGAGAAGACCGACGCGCTCGAGCCGTTCCATCCCGATCGTCTCGCCTCGCGCATCCTCGGCATGGGCGACGTGCTGTCGCTGGTCGAGAAGGCGCAGGAGGCCGTCGACCAGAAGACGGCCGAGGAGATGGTCAAGAAGCTGCGCGAGAACACCTTCACGCTGGAGGATTTCCGCCAGCAGCTGAAGCAGGTCCGCCAGATGGGACCGCTCGACCAGGTGCTCGGCATGATCCCTGGGCTCGGCAAGATGATGAAGGGCGCCGGGGCGGCGGAGCTCGCGGGCGAGCAGAAGGACCTCGATCGCTTCGACGCGATCATCTCCTCGATGACGCCGGACGAGCGGACGCATCCCGAAGTGATCAACGGCAGCCGCCGCCAGCGCATCGCGCGCGGCAGCGGCACCAGCGTGTCGGATGTGAATCGGCTGCTGAAGCAGCACGCACAGCTCAAGAAGATGATGAAGCAGTTCAAGGGCATGGAGGGGAAGCTCGGCCGCATGAAAGGCCTGCCCGGCTTTCCCTCGCTGAAGGGGTGACGACATGTCGGTATCGATTCGGCTCCGGCGTATGGGCGCTTCGAAGCGCCCGGCCTATCGCGTGGTGGTGACGGATTCGCGGTCGCCGCGCGACGGGCGGTTCATCGAGGTCATCGGGCACTACAACCCGCTCACGCAGCCGCCGACGGTGAAGATCGATCGGGCGAAGGCGCGCGAGTGGATCGCGAAGGGCGCGCAGCCGTCGAACACGGTGAAGCGCCTGATCGAGAACGCGCCAGAAAACTGACACGCAGCGAAGCTGCAGGGATGAGGAAGTCGCAGTGGCAGCCGGAAGCAGCACGATGCGAGACCTGATCGAGTACGTGGCCAGGGCTCTCGTGGGCGACATGGACGCGGTCCCAGGGGGACCTCGGGAAGATCATCGGCAAGCAGGGACGGACGGCCCGCGCGATCCGGACCATCCTGAACGCGAACGCCACGAAGATGCACAAACGAGCGGTACTCGGGATCGTGGAATAGACGTCGACCTCATCGCGATCGGGGAGATCACGCGGGCGTACGGGCTCAGGGGCGAAGTGCGAGTCACCCCGCTGACCGACGACCCGGAGCGGTTCCATCGCCTCGCCGAGTGCGTGCTGTGGGATGCGTCGCGGAACGAACGGGAGACGCGGCGCATCGTCACCGCGCGACGTCACGGCGAGGCGGTGGTGCTCGGCTTCGAAGGATGCGAGAGCGCGGAGGCGGCGGCGGCACTGGCCGGCCGGCTCGTCGCGCTGCCGAAGGCGGAGGCATTGCCGCCGCCGGCGGGACGGTTCTATCCGTGGCAGCTCGAAGGCTGCCGCGTGACGACGGAGGACGGGCGCGAGGTGGGGCGCGTGAGCGGCATCGAGCACGCCCCCGCGCAGGATCTGTGGATCGTGAAGGACGCGGCGGGCGCGGAGCGGCTCATTCCCGCGGTCGCCGAGATCGTGATCGACGTCGACGTGGCGGCGCGGCGCGTGGTGATCCGGCCGCCGGAAGGGTTGCTGGAGATCTGAGGCGCATCGACGTCGTCACGTTGTTCCCGGCCATCGTCGAGCCGGCGCTGGGCGAGTCGATGATCGGGCGCGCGCGAGCGCGCGGGATCGTTGACATTCGCGTGGTCAATCTTCGAGACTACGCGGACGGCCGGCACCGGATCACCGACGACTATCAGTTCGGCGGTGGCAGCGGGATGGTGCTGAAGCCGGAGCCGATCGTGGCCGCGGTGAACGCGCTGCGCACGGAAGGCGCGCGGGTGATCCTGATGGATCCGCGTGGGCCGGTGTTCACGCAGCGGGTGGCCGCGACCCTCGCCGCCGAGCGCCATCTCATTCTTCTCGCGGGACGGTACGAAGGCGTGGACGAGCGCGTCGCGGCGCTCACGGGTGCGGAGCTGCTGTCGATCGGGGATTTCGTGGTGACGGGCGGCGAGTTGCCCGCGCTGGTGGTGGCGGACGCGGTGACGCGGCTCCTGCCCGGCGCGCTCGGTGGTGAAGCGGCGGCCGCGCGCGAGTCGTTCGCGAGCGGATTGCTGGAGCCGCCGCAGTACACGCGGCCCGAGGAGTTCATGGGCGCGAAGGTGCCCGCGGTGCTGCTGTCGGGCGACCACGCGCGCATCGCGCGATGGCGGCGGCGTCAGGCGCTGTGGCTGACGTGGCGGCGGCGGCCGGACCTCCTCGCGGAGGCGGGGCTGACGCCGGACGAGTGGACGCTGGTCGAACGATTCGAACGGGGGCAGACCCCCGACGATCTGGAGGACGACGGTCATGGACGCGATTCGGCTGGTTGAAGCGGGACAGCTCAAGAAGGACCGCGAGGGCTTCGTGCCGGGCGACACCGTCCGCGTGCACGTGCGCGTCATCGAGGGCGAGAAGGAGCGGACGCAGCTCTTCGAGGGCATCGTCATCCGCAAGCGGGGCGAGGGCGGCCGCGCGTCCTTCACCGTGCGGCGCATCTCCTACGGTGTCGGCGTGGAGCGGACGTTCCCGCTGCACTCGCCGCGCATCGAGAAGATCGACGTCGTGCGCCACGGCAAGGTGCGGCGCTCGAAGCTCTACTACCTCCGGAGCCTCGCCGGCAAGGCGGCGCGCCTGAAGGAGAAGCGCGCGGTGGCCGTGCCGTCGTCGGGCGCCGCCGAAGCCGAATAGCGTATTCTCGCCGGCGTGGCGAGGCCGTCCGCGCCGTATCGATACGAAGGCCAGGCGTGGCGCGCGGGCCACGCGCGCGTCGCCGGCATCGATGAAGCGGGACGCGGGCCGCTCGCCGGGCCCGTCGTCGCGGCGGCCGTCGTCGTCACGCCGGAGCACCGCATTCGCGGCGTCCGCGACTCCAAGCTCCTCCCTCCCGAGCGCCGCGAAGAGCTCTTCGACGAGATCTTCCGCCGCGCGCTCGCCGTCGGCGTCTCGATCGTGGATCACGAGACGATCGATCGCGTGAACATCCTCCAGGCCACCAAGCTCGCGATGCTCGACGCGCTCGCGCGCCTGCCCGTCGCGCCCGACTTCGTGATCACGGATTTCGTCGCGCTGCCGAACGTCCCCTGCCCGCAGAAGAACCTCGTGGACGGCGACGCGCGCTGCGCGAGCGTGGCGGCGGCGTCGATCGTCGCGAAGGTCACGCGCGACCGCCTGATGCTCGAGCTCGACAAGCAGTTCCCCGAGTACGGATTCGCGCGCCACAAGGGCTACGCGACGCCGGACCATCTCGCCGCGCTCGATCGCTTCGGGCCGTGCCCGGTCCACCGCCGCAGCTTCGCGGGCGTCTGGCGCCAGGGCGAGCTCGATCTGTTCGTCATGGGGGACTGCCTCTAGCAGTCCCCCATGCCCCCCCGGCGCTCCGGGCGCTCCGGGCGACGGCAAAGCCGCCGCCCTCCGCGAGTGCCGATGTGCTGTATCTGATTCACGGCATTCCCGACCATGCGACGGCGCGGTATGAGAGCGCATGGACCGTCGGCACGCGCTCGGCGTGCGCTCGGAGCATCAGGCGGCGGCGGCGCTGAGGGCGGCCGGACTCCGGGTGATCGAGCGCAACGTCCGCTTCAGAAGCGGCGAGATCGATCTCGTGTGCCGCGACGGCGACGTGTGGGTCTTCGTCGAGGTGAAGGCGCGGCGGCCGGGATGGGATACGGCGCCGTCCGCCGCCGTGTCGTGGTCCAAGCAACGGCGTCTTGCCCGGCTCGCCCAGCTCTACGTGAAATGGCGCGGGCTTCACGACGCCCGCTGCCGCTTCGACGTCGTCGAAGTCACCGACGACGGGCGCGGCGGCGTGACCGTGCGCCACCTTCGTAGCGCCTTCGACGCGCCTGCCTAGCTCGCGACGCGCGGGGCGAGGCCCGCGCGCGGTACACTCTCCGCATGCCCGGCCGCGACTTCGACGCGCTCCTCGCGCTCCGTCCCGCGAGCACGGCGCTCCTCGTCGTCGACATGCAGCACGGGTTCGTCGACGAGGGCGCGGCGATGGAAGTGCCGCCCGCGCGCGAGGCGGTGCCCCGGATCCGCACGCTGATCGACGCGTTCCGCGCGAAGCATCGTCCCGTGATTTTCACCGAGTTCGTCTACTCGGAGACAGCGCCCCTGCTGATCGGCGCGATCCATCCCGAGCACCGGCGCGCGGCACCGGGCGCGCCCCGCGGGTTCGGGGTGCCGTCGTCCTCGTGTCACGAGGACGATCCGAGCGTCGTCACCGTCGATGCGCTGAAGCCGCGGGCCGACGAGCTGGTCGTGCGCAAGCGCTGGTACGACGCGTTCGCCGGCACGCCGCTCGACGGCGCGTTGCGCGCGCGCGGCGTCGACACGCTGGTCGTCACCGGAACGATGACCGACATCTGCGTGCTCGCCACGGTCGTCGGCGCGTTCAACCGCGAGTACCGCGTCACGGTCGTCGAGGACGCCGTGACCACGCTCTGGCCCGAGATCCACCGCGCGACGCTCGACATCGTCGGCCGCGCCTACGGCCGGATCAGCACGACCAAGGAGGTCGCCGACGTCGTCGGCGCCTGGTGAGGACACGATGACCCTGCGCTTCTCCGGCATCATGCCCGCGAACCTGCTGCCGTTCACGAGCGACCTCGAGATCGACGAGCCCGCGTATCGCCGTCACCTGCGCTGGCTCGCCGACACGCGCGGCGTCACCGGCATCGTGGCGAACGGCCACGCGGCCGAGGTGTCGTCGCTCACGCGCGACGAGCGCAAGCGCGCGCTCGCGATCGCGCTCGACGAGGTCGGCCCCCGGTGTCCGCTCGTGGCCGGCGTCTACTCCGACTCGACGCGCGAGGCCGTGGAGCTCGCGCGCGACGCCAGGGCGGGCGGCGCGGCCGGCGTGCTCGTCTTTCCCCCGACGCTCTTCATGTGGGGCGCGCAGGTGAAGCCCGACATGGCGCTGCGCCACTTCTCCGAGATCGCCGCGGGCGCCGACGTTCCGATCGTCGTCTTCCAGTACCCGCTCGCGTCGGGCATCGGATACACGCCCGACACGCTGGCACGGATCGTCCAGATCCCACACGTTTCCGCGGTGAAGGAGTGGTCGAACGACATCGTCGGCTTCGAGGCGAGCCTGCGCGCGGTGCACGCGACCGGCCGGCCCGTCGCGGTGCTCTCGGCGTTCACGATGTCGCTGATGGCGTCGTTCCTCCTCGGGGCGGACGGCGCGATCTCCGGCATGGGCAGCGTCACCGCGGACCTCCAGGTGGAGCTGTTCGAGGCGTGCGCGAAGGGCGACGTGGAAGGCGCGCGCGCGATCAACGACCGGCTCGATCCGCTGGTGCGCGCGTTCTACGCGCCGCCGTTCGTCGACATGCACAACCGGATGAAGGAAGCGCTGGTGATGCTGGGCCGCATCCCGGCGGCGCACGTCCGCCCGCCGCTCACGCCCGTGTCGCCGGGCGACCGCGAGACGATCCGCCGCGCGCTCGCCGCCGCCCGCCTGGGGCGCTAGGCCGGGGGGGGCTTGGGGGGGGCGTCTCGCACGCCCCCAACTCCAGATAGCCTGACGACGAAGCGCGAGCCCTTGCCGAGCTCGCTCTCCGCCCAGATGCGCCCGCCGTGCGCCTCGACGAGGTGGCGGCAGATCAGGAGCCCGAGCCCCGAGCCGGGCGTCGCGGTCGCCTGCGCCGCGCTCGTCTGACTGAACCGCTCGAAGAGGAGCGGCAGCTCGCTCGCCGCGATGCCCGGCCCAGAGTCCGTCACCGCGAGCTCGATCTCGCCGCCGCGCGCCGCGACCTCGACGCTCACCGACCCGCCCCGGCGCGTGAACTTCAACGCGTTGCCGATCAGGTTCATCAGCACCTGATCGACGCGGCCCGGATCCGCGACGATGTCGAACGGCTCGGGCGAGCGGCGGATCGTCAGGTCGATGCCCTTGTTGTGCGCGCTCGGCCCGAAGCGCTCGACGACTTCCGCGGCGAGCCCCGCCACGTCGAAGCGCTGGCGCTCGAGGTTGAGCTTGCCCGCCTCGAGCTTCGAGAGGTCGAGGATCTCGCCGATGAGCCGCACCATGCGGCCGCACGATTCCTGGATCTTGCCGAGGAGATGCCGCTGGCGATCGGTGACGGGCCCGCTGCCGCCCTGCGCCAGCAGGTCCGCGTAGGCACTGACGACGGTGATCGGGCTCCGCAGGTCGTGCACGAGCATCGACGTGAAGTTCGTGCGCAGCTCCTGGACCTCGCGCAGGAGCCGTCGCCGCTCGATCGCGCCGCGCACGCGAATCGCGACGCGCGCCGGCGAGATGGGCTTCGCGAGATAGTCCACCGCGCCGCTGCTCAGCGCGCGCTCCATGCCCTCGAGCGTCTGGTCGGACGCGGTCAGCATGATCACCGGAATCTCGCGCGTGCGCGGGTCCTCGCTGAGACGCTCGAGCACCTCGAAGCCCGAGATCCCGGGCATGCGGATGTCGAGCAGCACGCAGTCCGGCCGCGTGCTCTGGGCGAGCGCGAGCCCTTCCTGGCCGTCGGCGGCCTCGAGGACCCGGAACGCCCGGCCCTCGAAGAGGGCGCGCAGCATGTCGCGCACGTAGCGGTGGTCGTCGACCACGAGGATGGTCGGCGAGCCTCCAGCCGGCGAGACGGGATCGGCGACGGCGTGGGGGCGGTCACTCATCGATGAGGGTCCGGGAGGTGCCCGACGGAGGGCATGAGCGGCAACACGACCCGGAACGTCGTCCCGACGCCCGGCACCGTGTGGAAGTCGATGACCCCGCCATGGTCCTCGACGATCTTGTGGGTCACCGCGAGACCGAGACCGGTGCCGCGCTCCTTCGTGGTGAAGAACGGATTGAACACGCGCTCGGCGTCCTCGGGCTTGATGCCGCTCCCCGAGTCGCTCACCTCGATAACGGCTTTCCGGCCGGCGCCGCGCCCCGCGCGCAGCGAGTCGGCCGCCGGCGCCCAGCCCACGCGCAGCCCGAGCGAGCCGCCCGGCGCCATCGCGTCGAGCGCGTTGCCGACGAGGTTGATGATCGCGCGGTAGAGCGATTCCTCGTCGGCGGCGACGGGCGGCAGATCGCGCGCGTACTCGCGCGTGACGCGGACCCTCAGGCTCTCGATCTCGTTCGCGAAGAGATCGACCGCGCGGTCGACGACCGCGCTGAGGCGGATGCGCGTGAACGTGGCGGGCGCGGGGCGCGCGAGCTCGAGCAGGCGCTCGAGGATGCCGTTGATCCGCTCGAGCTCGCGCGGCACCACGCGCTGGAAGCGCTCGCGGAAGCTCGGATCGTCGAAGCGCCGCGCGACGTGCCGGCTGAACGTCAGCACCGACGTGAGCGGGTTCTTCAGCTCGTGCGCGAGGCCGGCCGCGAGGCCGCCGAGCGCGGCGAGGCGATCCGATCGGCGGAGGCGTCCCTCGAGCTCACGCACCAGCGTCAGGTCGCGGAGGACGGCGACGACGCCGAGGTCCTTGCCCTCGGCGCCTTTGAGCGGCGCGGTGCTGACTTCGACCGAGAGCGCCGTTCCGCTGCGCCGCCGGAGCCCGAGCGGCACGCCGGTGATCGGCGAGCGGCTCGCGAGCGTCTCCATCAACATCTCGCCGATCTCCGGCGTCTGCGCGAAGAGCTCGGTGCAGTAGTGGCCCGTCACCTCGCCCGCGAAGAACCCGGTGAGGATCTCCGCCGCCGGATTCAGCGTGACCACGCGGCCCTCGAGGTCGATGGTGACGATGCCGTTGGTCAGCGACGCGAGGATGTTCTCCGTGTAGCGCTTGACGTCCTCGAGCTCGTCGAACCGGAGCCGCAGCTCGAGGTTCGCGGTCTCCAGCGCCCGGCGCTCCTCGAAGAGCTGCGCCGCCATCGCGTTGAGGGCCTCGGCGAGCTTGCCGATCTCGTCGAAGCCCGACGGCTCGATCCGCTGCAGCAGCTCGCCGCGCGAGATCGCGGTCGCGCCCGCAGCGAGCTTCTGCACCGGCCGCGCGATGCGGCGCGCGACGAGCGCCGCGGCGAGACCGCCGAGCCCGAGCGTGGCGAGCGCGACACCGAGCAGCTCGAACCGCGTCCGGCGGATCTCCGCGTCCATCCGGAGCTTGGACAGTCCGACGCGCACGGTGCCCCAGCGCTGCGTCTCGACGAGCACGGGCACCGCGAAGTCGTAGACGACCTCGCCGGTGCGGGCGAGCGCGCTTTCCTGCGTGAGCGGCGCGGTGGTGGCCAGCGCGCGCGCTGACGGTGTCGTCCAGGACGAAGCCCACGCGGTCCTGCCGGCGGCTGTGCGCGGCGACCCGGCCGTCGCTGTCGAGGATCATCGCGTAGCGCACGTCTTCCTCGGCGGCGACGCGGGCCACGTTCTGCTCGAGCGCGGTGTAGTTGTAGAGCAGCATCGCGCCGTACGACATCGCGGCGAGGTTGCGCGAGAGCACCGCGCCGCGGCGCTCGAACTCCTCCACGATGCCCGTCCGCTGCCGGTGCTCGACGAGCAGGAGCACCGCGCCCATGATCACGCCCAGCACGAGCACGGTCGCCCAGAGGAACCGGGCCTGCAGCGACCGCATCCGCGGGATGCGCGGGATCATCGCGGCCGTTCGAGCCAGACCTTTCGGAAGGGAATGTAGGGATCGCCGAAGCTCGAGACCTCGACGTCGCGCACGTAGGGCTGGAAGAGCCGCTCGTACACGTAGTGCCAGATCGGGAGCACCGGCGCGTCGTCCATGATCAGCTGCTCGGCCTTGCGGTAGATCTCGGCGCGCTGCAGCGGATCGGTGGTACGGATCGCTTTCGCGAGCAGCTCGTCGACCACCGGGTTCGCGTAGCCCGTGTAGTTCCACCGGCTGGTCGACTGGAAGAGCTTCGTGAGGAAGCTGTCGGGATCCGGCACGTCGGCGAACCACGCGTAGAGGAAGCCCGGCAGCCTGCGGTCGTTGAGGAGCTTGCTGAACGCCGGCCAGTCGGTCTGGTACTGGAACTCCGCGTGGATGCCGACGGCCCCGAGGTTCTTCTTGATGAGCTCGTGCTCGCGCACCACGCGCTCGTCCTTCACGGTCGACCAGATCGTCACCGGCGCGAGCCCGCGCCCTTCGGGATAGCCCGCCTGCGCGAGCAGCGCCCGTGCGCGCGCCGGGTCGTACGCGTAGCCCGTGAGCTTCGGGTTGTACGCGAACATGCCCGGCGGCAGGATGCCGCGCGCCGCGATCATCCGGCCCTGGTAGAGGTCGCCGATGATCGTGTCGCGATCGACCGCGTGCGCGATGGCCTGGCGCACGAGCCGCGCGTTCACCGGCTCCGCCTTCACGTTGAAGCCGTAGAAGCGCACGCTCTGCAGGGAGCGCTTGACGTAGACGTGGCTCGGATCCGCGGCGACGCGACGGAATTCCGCGGCCGACAGGTGCGTGGGCGGCGCCACGTCCTCGAGCTCGCCGCGCTTGAAGTCGTCGTAGTACTGGTCGGCGCGCTCGCCGGTGTAGACGCGGTACACGAGGCGCCCCAGACGCGGCGGGCCGTCGAAGTACTCGTGGTTGGCCCCCAGCACGATCTCGCGGGCGCGCGTCCACCCGATGAACTTGAACGGGCCGGTCCCGACGGGCTGCGTGCCGAAGCTCTCGCGCTGCTGCTCGACGACGTCGCGCGGGACGATCTTGGCGTGGCCGACCGCCGCCGCCGACACGAAGGAGCCGACGGCTTCGTTCAGCACGACCTGGACGGTGTAGCGATCGAGCGCCGTGAGCCCCGACACCGTCTGCGCGCGGCCCGCCCGGAAGTCCGCGGCGCCGCGGATATTGCCGAACAGCTCCGCGGCACCGGACTTGACGGCGGGATCGAGCAGACGCGTGAACGTGAAGACGACGTCATCGGCGCTCATCTCCCGCCCGTGATGGAACCTGACACCTTGCCGGAGCGTGAACGTCCAGGTCAGTCCGTCGCGCGAGGCTTTCCAGTGCCTGGCGAGCGCGGGGACGACCGTGAGGGTCTGGTCGAACTGGACGAGCCCGTCGAAGATCTGCTGCGCGACGGTGCGTCCGTACGCGTCCGAGATCCGGGCCGGGTCGAGCGTGACGGGATCGGCGCGGAGCACCCGGCGATAGGTCGCCGCATCGGCGGGCGGCGCCGGCCGATCGGCGGAGTGCGCGGGGACGAGCGCGGTGAACGCGACGGCGAGCGTCACCGACGCGCACGCGAGCGCAAGCCGTGCGCCCGGGGAGCATCGGCTCCCCGGACGACACAGCCTGGAGCGTTGGGGCATCCGGAGGCCTAGGGCCCGCCGCCACCTCCGCCGCCACCATCCGCCGTCCCGATCGCCTGGAAGACCTGCGTCGAACCCGTGACGCCCGACTCGATGATCCCCGCCGCGAGGAGCAGGGCCACCAGAGTCAGGACCGCACCGACCAGCTTCTTCATGGTTCTCTCCCCCGAACGGCACGGGCGCTCCCCCCATGGAAGCAGCACCGTGCCGATCGTCGTGAGAACCAGGAGCAATTCGGCCGCCAGACGAAAGCGCCCTGATCGCAGTGCTAACTATCTGATTCATGTATCGGTCCGTGTACAGTTCCGCGGCACGGTTGCCCTGATCGTGTTCAGGGTGCTGCGGATCGGTGCAGCTCACGCGTCGTCGTCCGACACGTCGACGCCCCATCGCTTGAGTTTCATTTTGAGCGAATTGCGATGGATGCCGAGGATCCGTGACGCTTCGCTCCGGTTCCACTGCACGCGCTCGAGCACGCGCATCACGATCTGACGCTCGAACTCGTCGGTCGCGGTCCGGAGTGGGAGGTTCTCCGCCTGCTTCACGCGGAGGCGATGGTCCGGGAGCAGCACGTCGGTGGGCAGGTCGTTCAGGCCGATGAGGCCGCCCTCGACGAGCGCCACGCACCGCTCGATGACGTTCTGCAGCTCGCGGACGTTGCCCGGCCACGGGTACTCCTGCAGCGCGCCGAGGGCTTCGGGCGTCATGCCGGCGATCCGCTTGCCGAGCTCCGCCGTGTACCGCTGGATGAAGTGGTCGACCAGCAGCGGGACGTCGCTCCGGCGCTCGCGCAGCGGCGGCACCGTCACCGGGACCACGTTGAGACGGTAATAGAGGTCGGCGCGGAAGACCTCGCGCTCGACGGCGTTGCGCAGGTCGACGTTGCTCGCCGCCACGATCCGCACGTCGAGACGGATCGTGCGCGTGCCGCCGACACGCTCGAGCTCGCGCTCCTGCAGCACGCGCAGCAGCTTCGCCTGCATCTCGGGCTTGAGCGACGCGATCTCGTCGAGGAACAGCGTGCCGCCCTGCGCGAGCTCGAAGCGCCCGGGCTTGCGCTGGTACGCGCCGGTGAACGCGCCCTTCTCGTGCCCGAAGAGCTCGGACTCGACGAGCGTGTCGGAGATCGCGGCGGGATTCACGGCGACGAACGGCTTCTCGCGCCGCGGGCTCATCCGGTGGATCGCGCGCGCGACGAGCTCCTTGCCGGTCCCGCTCTCGCCGGTGATGAGCACCGTGCTCGACGTCGCGGCCACCTGGGAGATCGTGCGGAAGAGCTTCTGCATCTCGGGATGCTGGCCCACGATGTCGTCGAGCCCCGAGCGCCGCGCGAGCTCGGTGCGCAGGTACACCACCTCGCGCTCGAGCGAGCGCTTCTGCAGCGCGCGCCGGATCGTCGCGAGGAGCTCTTCCTCCTCGAAGGGCTTGGTCACGTAGTCGAACGCGCCGAGCTTCATCGCCGCCACCGCGGTCTTCACGGTCTTCACCGCGGTCACGAGAATCACCTCGACCTGCTCGTCGATCTGCTTGATGCGGCCGAGCACGTCGATGCCGTCGCCCTCGGGCAGGCGGATGTCGAGCAGCACGACGTCCACCTGCGCGGTCCGAATCACGTCGAGCGCGGGCTCGCCGCTCGTGACGTCGACGACCTCGTACTCGTCCTCGAGGATCAGACGGAACGACTCGCGGAGCCCGGCGTCGTCGTCGACCACCAGGATGGTCGGCCGCAGCGGGCGGCCGCCATCCGCCAGCGGCTCGAGGCCCATGGCGGGCACTTTAGCACCGTATCTCTTTCGCGGCATTGACGCGCGGCGGGTTGCGCCGAAAAATCGGCGACGTGCTCGCGCGCGTGTTCTCGGCGGCGCTCGTCGGCGTGGAAGCGGCCTTGATCCGCGTCGAGGTCGACGTGGCGCCGGGGCTGCCCGCCTTCTCAACGGTGGGATTGCCGGATTCCGCGGTGAAGGAGAGCCGCGAGCGCGTGCGCACGGCGATCCGCAACGCGGGGTTCCCGTTCCCGCCCGATCGCATCACGGTGAACCTCGCGCCCGCCACGTTTCGCAAGACGGGGCCGTCGTTCGACCTGCCGATCGCGCTCGGCATCCTCGCGGCGACCGGCTGCGTGCGGGACGGCCGGACGCCGTCGATCGCCGTCGTCGGCGAGCTCGCGCTCGACGGCAACATCCAGCCGGTGCAGGGCGTGCTGGCGGTCGCGCTCGCGTGCCGTCGGCGCGGGATCGAGCGGCTCGTCGTGCCGGCCGGCAATCAGGCGGAAGCCGCGCTCGTCGACGGCATCACCGTGCTCGCGGCCTCGACGCTCGCCGAGGCGATCGCGGAGCTGAACGGCGAGCCCGTGCCGGCGAGCGACGGCATCGCGAGACCGTTCGCCGCGGCCACCGCTCCCGCGATGTCGGGCGCGATGCCGATCGCCTCCGCGGACGAGGACGTCGACTTCTCGGACGTGCGCGGGCAGGCGCACGCGAAGCGCGCCCTCGAGATCGCGGCCGCCGGCGGCCACAACGCGCTCTTCATCGGACCGCCGGGTGCCGGCAAGACGATGCTCGCGCGGCGGCTGCCGACGATCCTTCCGCCGCTCACCGCCGAGGAGACCATCGAGGTCTCCACGATCTGGAGCGTCGCGGGATTGCTGAACGCGAGCGCGGGGCTCATGCGCGCGCGGCCGTTTCGCGCGCCTCATCACACGATCTCGACCGCGGCGCTCGTGGGCGGCGGCAATCCGCCGCGTCCCGGCGAGATCACGCTCGCCCACCGCGGCGTGCTCTTCATGGACGAGTTCCCGGAGTTCGCGGTCAACGTCCTCGAGTCGCTGCGTCAGCCGCTCGAGGACGGGCGCCTGACGATCGCGCGCTTGCGCGGGGTCGCACACTTTCCGGCGCGCATCCAGCTGATCGCCGCCGCGAATCCGTGCCGGCGCGGCTGCCCGTCGCTCGAACGCTGCCTCTGCACGCCGGGTGAACGGCAGCGCTATCTCGGACGCATCTCACGACCGCTCCTCGACCGGATCGATCTCCACGTCGAGCTGCCCGCCTTGCCGTCGGGCGAGCTGCGCTCGGAGAAGAGCGACGAGCCCTCCGGCATCGCGCGCGCGCGGGTCGTGGCCGCGCGCGCCCGTCAAACGGCGCGGCTACGCGGCGCGGCCGCGCGGACGAACGCGGAGATGACGCATCGAAGCGTCGTGCGGTTCTGCGCGCTGGCGCCGGACGCCGAGCGCATCCTGATCACCGCGATCGGCCGATTGTCGCTGTCCGCGCGCGGCCACGACCGCCTGCTGAAGGTCGCGCGCACGATCGCGGATCTGGACGGCGTCGACAAGATCGCGGCGGAGCACGTCGCGGAAGCGATTCAGTACCGCGGGCTCGATCGCCCGTGGCGGGGAGGCTAGCGCTCCGCGCGAGCTAGCGCCTGGCGCGCGTGACGCGGGGCGGGATGTTGCTGTAGACGACCGCGCCGTCTTCGGCGACGTACCGGTAATTCGCGCCGGAGAGACCGGCCGGCGCCACCGTTTCGCCACCGAGGATCGCGAGGATCCGGCTGACGTACGCCTGCGTCTCCGCGTACGGCGGGATGCCGCCGTGCGTGTTCACCGCACCCTCACCCGCGTTGTAGGCCGCGAGCGCGAACGGGACGTTGTTGCTGTAACGATCGAGCAGGCCGCGCAGGTGCCGCACGCCGCCGTCGATGTTTTCCGCGGGATCGAACGAATCGCGCACGCCGAGGATCGCGGCCGTTCCCGGCATCAGCTGCATCAGGCCGCGGGCGCCCTTGCGCGACACCGCGCGGGCGTTGAAGCCGGACTCGACGCGGATGACGGCGCTGACGAGATCCTCGGGGACGCCGTGCCGCTGTGCCGCGTCGCGAATCGTCTCCGTCAGCGATGCGGCGGACATGGTGGGCGGGACCCTGAGCAGGCCTTCCGCGGTCCCGCTGCTCCCGGTCGGGACGCCGGCCATACGGCGGTAGCGGGGGTCGCTGGGGGCATTGGTGAAATGGACGGTGCCATCGGGACCCACGAACTGATAGGTCTCGGCGGACGACGGGGCCGCCCCCGCCAGGACCGCGACGGCGACGGCCAGGATCAGAACGAGTCGCGTCACATCCCCGATCTTACCGATTCGGCTCCCTACCCATCAAGGCAGAAGCGTAAATAGCCGAATTTCAGGTCTTACGACATGACGGCATGCGGCCTCGGGGCCGGGTTTCCCCGGCTCCCGAGGGCCACCCCGAGCACGTCGTCGATCGAGTCGGCAAGGTGAACGGTCATCACCTCGCGGACGTCGGCCGGCACGTCCTCGAGCAGGTTTTTCTCGTTCCTGCGTGGCAGGACGAGCGTCCGGACCCCCGCGCGGTGCGCGGCGAGGACCTTCTCCTTGATGCCACCCACCGGAAGCACCCGGCCGGAGAGGCTGATCTCTCCCGTCATCGCGAGCCCGCCCGTGACGGCGCGGTTCGTGAGGAGCGAGACCAGCGCGGTCGCCATCGTGACGCCCGCCGACGGTCCATCCTTCGGAATGGCGCCCGCGGGGACGTGCACGTGGATGTCCGCGCTCTCCCAGAAGTCGGACGCGAGGCCCAGGCGCACCGCGTTCGCGCGCACCCACGAGAGCGCCGCCTGCGCGGACTCCTTCATCACGTCACCGAGCTGCCCGGTGAGCGTCAGCGTGCCCTTGCCCTTCATGCGGCTCGCTTCGACGAACAGCACGTCGCCGCCCGCGGGCGTCCACGCGAGCCCGGTCACGACACCGGGAACGCGCGTGCGCTCCTGCACTTCCTCGAACTCGAAGCGCGGCACGCCGAGGAAGCCCGTGACCGTGTCCGGCGTCACCGTGTGCGCCTGGCTTTCGCCCTCGGCGCGGCGACGCGCGATCTTGCGGCATACGCTCGCGATCTCGCGCTCGAGGCTCCGCACACCGGCCTCGCGCGTGTAGCCGCGCGCGAGCAGGCGCAGCGCCTCGGGCGTGAACGTGACGTCCTCGCCCGCGACGAGCCCATGCTCGGTCGCCTGCTTCGGCACGAGGTGCTTCTGCGCGATCGCGATCTTCTCCTCTTCCGTGTAGCCGGCGAGCGGGATGATCTCCATGCGGTCGCGCAGCGGCGCGGGCACCGTGTCCATCACGTTCGCCGTCGTCACGAACAGCACCCGCGAGAGATCGAACGCGACGTCGAGGTAGTGATCGCGGAACGTCCCGTTCTGCTCGGGATCGAGCACCTCGAGCAGCGCGGACGCCGGGTCCCCGCGGAAGTCCATGCCGAGCTTGTCGATCTCGTCGAGCATGAACACCGGGTTCCTCGTGCCGGCGCGGCGCAGGCCCTGGATGATCTGGCCCGGAAGCGCGCCGATGTACGTGCGGCGATGACCGCGGATCTCGGCCTCGTCGCGCATCCCGCCGAGCGAGATGCGATGGAACTTGCGGCCGAGCGCCCGCGCGATCGACTTGCCGAGCGACGTCTTGCCGACGCCCGGAGGGCCGACGAAGCACAGGATCGGATCCTTGCCGGCGGGCCGGATCTTCTTCACCGCGAGGTACTCGAGGATGCGGTCCTTGACCTTCTCGACGCCCTCGTGGTCCTCGTCGAGGATGCCGCGCGCCCGCCCGATGTCGATGTCGTCGGTCGTCTCCTGTCTCCACGGCATCGTGACGAGCCAGTCGAGATACGTGCGGACGACCGTGTACTCGGCGGCGGCCGGATTCATCTTTGCGAGCCGGTCGAGCTCGCGCAGCGCCTCCGCCTTTCCCTCCTCGGTCATCCCGGCCGCCTCGATCTTCTCGCGCAGCTGGTCGACTTCCTGCGCGCGGTCGTCGGTCTCGCCGAGCTCCTTCTGGATCGCCTTCAGCTGCTCGCGCAGGTAGTACTCGCGCTGCGTCTTCGACATCTCCGACTGGATCTCGGACTGGATCTTCGAGCCGAGCTCGAGGACCTCCGCCTCCTTGCCGAGCGCGGCGACGAGGCGCGAGAGACGCTCCTTCACGTTGACGGCGGCGAGGAGCTCTTGGCGCAGCGGCAGCGCGAGCGAGGTGAGCGCGCCCGCGATCACGTCGGCGGTGGCGCCGGGCGTCTGCGCGTCGGCCACGACGCTCGCGAGCTCGTCGGGAAGCGTCGGCGTGAGCGCCACGACCTTCTCGAAGAGCGCGGTCGCGCTGCGCGCGAGCGCCTCCGACTCGAGGTCGGCCGTGCCGTGGTCCTCCGGCAGGGACTCGACGCGCGCGCGCAGGAACGGTGCCGTCTGCACGAGCTCGCCGAGGCGGAAGCGTCCGACACCCTGCACCACGAGGCGCAGGCTGCCGTCGGGCTGCTTGAGCGCTTTGTGAATCAGGGCCAGGGTGCCGACGTCGTGCAGGCCGTCGCGGCCGGGCGCATCCGCCGCCGGATCCTTCTGCATCACGGCGCCGATGAGGCGGCTGCCGCGCGTCGCATCCTCGATCGCCTGGACGGACGAAGTCCGGCCCGCGGCGAGCGGCACGACCGCGTGCGGGAACAACACGGTCCCGCGCAGCGGCAGGATGGAAATCACGTCGGGGACCTTGAGCTCCTTCAGATCCTTCTCGTCAGCCATGGGACCTTTCTAGAAGAGATCGACCGGGCCGAGCTGGCCGGAAGCGGCGCGCACGAGGGCCGCGCGCGGCTCGTCGTCGTCGCGGCGCGCCGGCGGCGTGCCGCCTTCGTCGCGCACGTACGCGACCAGGTCTTCGATCTGCTTCTGCATGTCGAGCATGCGTCGTCTCATCTTTATGATGATCTCCACGCCCGCGAGGTTCACGCCGAGATCACGAGTGAGACGAAGCAGACGCGCGAGGTCTTCCACGTCCTCGGCCGAGTACATCCGCGTGCGTCCGACGGTACGGCTCGGACGCAGGAGACCCTTCTTCTCGTAGAAGCGCAGCGTCTGCGGATGCACGTTCAGCATCTCCGCGACGACGCCGATCATGTAGAGCGGGCGGCCGCGATCGGTCGCCGGCGCGCCCGCGCGCGTCCGGCCGCGTCCCGGCCGCGGCTCACGCGGCGCCGGCACGGAATCTCTCGAGGCCGGCGCGCGGCGCGAGCGGCAGCAGACGTTCCAGATCGCGCACGAGCTCCTCGGTGCGCGCGTCCAGTCCTTCGGGCATCGCGACACGGATCGTGACGTGAAGATCGCCGGCGCCGTCCTGCGCCAGCCGCGGCAAGCCCTGCCCGCGCAGCCGGAACACGCGTCCCGACGGCGTCCCGGGCGGGACCACGATCACCGCCTCGCCCTGCGGCGTCGGCACCTTGACCCGCGCGCCGCGCAGCGCCTCCCAAATGCTGAGCGCGATCTCGCAGTGCACGCTGTCGCCCTTGCGCGCGAAGAACGGGTGCGGCGCGACGCGCGTGCTCACGATCAGATCCCCGCGCGGGCCGCCGAACGGCCCCGCGCTGCCTTCCTGGGGCACCCGGAGCTGCACGCCGGTGTCGACGCCCGCGGGAATCGTGATCGCGACGGATTCGCTCACGCGCGTGACGCCGCGCGCGGAGCACGAGGCGCACGCCGCGCCGCCCGCGATCCGCCCGCGCGCGCCGCACGCGCGGCACGGCGAGTAGCGCGTGACCGCCACCTCGCGCGCGGCGCCGCGCGCGACCTCGGCGAACGGCACGTCGATCGCGACGTGCACGTCATCGCCGCGGCGTCCGACGCCCAGCGCCTCCACGGTGCCCGGCGCGGCGCCGAACCGGTCGTACATGTCGCGCGCGGTGGGATCGCTGAGGACGCGATACGCCTCCGCGATCTCCTCGTAGAGCACGCGCGCGCGCTCGTCCCAGAAATTGACGTCGGGCGAGTACTGCCGCGCGAGGCGCCGGTAGGCTTGCCGGACCTCGCGCGGCGCGGCGGTCGCCGTGATGCCGAGCACCGCGTAGTAGTCGCGTCGCACCGTCGTCACCTACGACTTCTTGTCGCCCAGATCCTCGAACTCGGCGTCGACGACTTCGCCTTCCTTCGGGCCGCCGGCGTGCGGACCACCCGCGTGCGAACCGCCGGCGTGAGGCGCACCGGGCGCGCCACCGGGCTGTCCAGGCTGACCCTGCGCCTGGCCCTCGCGGTACATGATCTCGCCGAGCTTCTGCGCGGCCTTCATGAGCGTGTCCTGCGCGCGCTTCATCCGCTCGACGTCGTCGGTCTTCAGCGCTTCCTTCGCCTCGCCGAGCGCGTCCTCGATCGCCTTCCTGTCGGTCTCCGGGAGCTTCGAGCCGTGCTCGCCGAGCGAGCGCTCCGTCGAGTAGACGAGCGAGTCGATCTGGTTGCGCGCCTCGATCTGCTCCTTGTGCTTCGCGTCCTCGGCGGCATTCGATTCCGCTTCCTTCATCATCCGGTCGATCTCGTCCTTCGTGAGCCCCGACGACGAGGTGATCGTGATGTTCTGCTGCTTGCCGGTCGCCTTGTCCTGCGCCGAGACGTTCAAAATGCCGTTCGCGTCGATGTCGAACGTCACCTCGACCTGCGGCACGCCGCGCGGCGCCGGCGGAATCCCCACGAGGTGGAACTTGCCGAGCGTGCGGTTGTCGCGCGCCATCGGGCGCTCGCCCTGCAGCACGTGGACCTCGACCGACGTCTGGCTGTCCGCCGCCGTCGTGAACGTCTCGCTCTTCTTCGTCGGGATCGTCGTGTTGCGCGGGATGAGCGCGGTCATCACGCCGCCGAGCGTCTCGATGCCGAGCGAGAGCGGCGTCACGTCGAGGAGGAGGAGATCCTTCACCTCACCCGTGAGGACGGCGCCCTGCACCGCCGCGCCGACCGCGACGACCTCGTCGGGATTGACGCCCTTGTGCGGCTCCTTGCCGAAGAGCTGCTTCACGGCCTCCTGGACCTTCGGCATGCGCGTCTGGCCGCCGACGAGGATGACCTCGTTGATGTCCTTCGCGGAGACACCGGCGTCCTGCATCGCCTGGCGCGCGGGACCGAGCGTGCGCTCGATCAGGTCCGCGACGAGCGCTTCGAGCTTGGCCCGCGTGAGCGTCAGCACGAGGTGCTTCGGCCCGCTCGCGTCCGCCGTGATGAACGGCAGGTTGACCTCGGTCTGGACCGTGCTGGAGAGCTCCATCTTGGCCTTCTCCGCCGCCTCCTTCAGGCGCTGGAGAGCCATGCGGTCCTTGCGGAGATCGATCGAGTTCTCCTTCTTGAACTCCTCCGCGATCCAGTCGATCACGCGCTGGTCGAAGTCGTCGCCGCCGAGGTGCGTGTCGCCGTTGGTCGCCTTCACCTCGAAGACGCCTTCGCCGATCTCGAGGATCGAGATGTCGAAGGTGCCGCCGCCGAGGTCGTAGACCGCGATCGTCTCGTCCTTCTTCTTGTCGAGGCCGTACGCGAGCGCGGCCGCGGTGGGCTCGTTGATGATGCGGAGGACCTCGAGACCCGCGATCTTGCCGGCGTCCTTCGTGGCCTGTCGCTGGGCGTCGTTGAAGTACGCGGGCACCGTGATGACGGCCTGCGACACCTTCTCACCGAGATAGGCTTCGGCCGCCTCCTTCAGCTTGCGCAGGATCATCGCGGAGACCTCGGGCGGCGAGTACTGCTTGCCACGGATCTCCACGCGCGCGTCGTTGTTGCCCGCCTTCACGACCTTGTAGGGGACGAGCTTGATCTCCTGCAGGACTTCGTCGTAGCGGCGCCCCATGAACCGCTTGATCGAGAACACGGTGTTCTCGGGATTCGTGATGCCCTGCCGCTTCGCGACCTGCCCCACCAGGATCTCGTTGTCCTTGGTGAAGCCGACGACCGAGGGCGTGAGCCGGCTGCCCTCCTGATTCGCGATCACCGTGGGATTGCCGCCCTCCACGACCGCGACCACAGAGTTCGTCGTCCCGAGGTCGATGCCGATGACTCTTGCCATGTTCCGTGTTCTCCGTTCCCTGATGTTTGAAGCGGCTCTCCCGGCGAGCCCGGGAGAGCCGCGTCGCGCTTACTGCAGATCGATCTTGATCTCGCGCGGCTTCACTTCCTCGGCCTTCGGCAGCGTCACCGTCAGCACGCCGTCGCGATACGTCGCCTTGACCTTGTCGGTCTGGACCATCGTCGGGAGCTGCACGCTCCGCTCGAACCTGCCGTAGAGGCGCTCGAGCCGGTGATAGGTGTCGCCGTCGGCCGCGCCCGCGCGCTCGAAGCGGCGCTCGCCCTTGATCGTGAGCAGGTCGCCGTTGATCGAGATGTTGATGTCCTTCTCGGTCACGCCCGGCACGTCGAGGGTCAGCACGAAAGCGTCCTTGGTCTCGTGAACGTCGACCGCGGGGAGCCACACGCGCTCGCCCGTCCCGGCCTGCCGACCCGCCCAGCTGTCGAAGAGGCGGTTCATCTCGGTCTGGATGTCACCGAACCCGCGGAAAGGATCCCAGCGCTCCACCGTGCTGAACGGCCGCCGACGCTCCATCGCCATCGCGATATCCTCCTGGTCGCTCGTCGGCCTCCCGCCGACTATCTTGAGTACATGGTTTGTATATCAAGTGAGTGTGCAGCTGTCAAATCAGTCAGGCCTCCTTCGGCAAGCCCGTCCCCCAAGCCTTTATTCCGAGGGGGCTTACGGAACGGGTGCTAGGGTCGACGTGTGCTTCGGCTCGGCTGCTCAGGCTGCCTCACCCTGCTGCTTCTGCTCGCCCTCATTGCCGGAGGGGCCTGGGTCACCTACCGGGCGCTCGGCACCCCGGACCTCGCGAGCGCGCCGGTCGCCGCGGCTGACGGGATCCGCGCTCAGCAGAAGATCTTCGAGGTGATGCGGCGCGCAGGCAGCGGACGGCCGCACACGGTGACGTTCTCCGAGCGCGAGCTCAACGCCTTCGTCGGCCGGCACCTCGCCGAGACCGCCGACATGCCTCTCCGCCATCTCGCGTTGCGCCTGCCCGGCGACGGACGCGCGGAGATCGCCGGGCAGCTGCCGCTGCGCCAGATCCTGGGCGTGGCGCCGCTCTCGACGCTCGCGCGCGCGCTTCCGGCGCCGTGGCTCGATCACGGCGTCTGGCTGGTGCTCCGGACGCGCGCGACGCTCGAGGGCGGGACGGGCGCGCGCGACCGCCGCTACCTCCGTCTCGACGTCGAGCGCTTCTGGCTCGGACGGCTTCCGCTGCCCGAGCTCATGCTGCGCGTGCTGCTCGATCCCGGCGCGCTGCGCCTTCTGCGTACCCAGATGCCCGAGGCGATCGACGGCCTCCGCATCGAGCCTGGACGTTTGATCGTCCAGACGGCGCCATAGCGTCTAGCACAGCTGAAAACCCTTCCTGTATACTGACTTGACCCACAGGAAGCGAGATGACCCAGGCTCCCGCCGCTCTCTTCGACACGCTCCTCGGCATCATGGCGCGCCTTCGTGAGCCCGGCGGCTGTCCGTGGGATCGCGAGCAGACGCGCGTCTCTCTGAAGCCTTTTCTCATCGAAGAAGCGTACGAAGTGCTCGACGCGATCGACGCCGGCGAGGCGCGGGCGCTCGCCGAAGAGCTCGGCGACCTCCTCTTCCAGGTCGTGTTCCACGCGCGCATCGCGGAAGAGCGCGGCGAGTTCGCGATGGTCGACGTCCTGCGCGGCCTGGTCGACAAGATGGTGAGCCGCCATCCGCACGTGTTCGGCGACGCCGCCGTCGGCACGCCCGGCGAGGCGCTCGCGCAGTGGGAAGCGCTGAAGCAGCGGGAGGCCAAGGACAAGGGCCGGCGGCGCTCGATCATCGACGGCGTGCCGCGTGTGATGCCGTCGCTCGTGCGCGCGCAGCGCACGCAGTCGAAGGCGGCGCGCGTCGGCTTCGACTGGCCGGACGCGCGCGCGGCGTGGGAGAAGGTGCGCGAAGAAGTCGACGAAGCCGGAGAAGCGCTCGCGACGGGCGAGCGCGAGCGCATCCACGAGGAGCTGGGCGACGTGCTGTTCTCGCTTGTCAACGCAGCGCGGCTGGCGTCGATCGACGCCGAGGACGCGCTCCACGGCGCGACGGAAAAGTTCCGCCGGCGGTTCACCATGATGGAGGCCGAACTGAGCGCGCAGGGGAAGTCGGTCGAGAACGTGCCGCAGGAAGAGCTGGAGCGGGCCTGGGAAGCGGTCAAGGCCGCGGAGCGTCGGCGATGAGGGCGAAGATCGGAGCGGCCACGGTGACGATCGAGCGCGGCGACATCTCGCTCATCGAAGCCGACGCGGTGGTCAACGCGGCGAACACCGAGCTCGCCATGGGCACCGGTGTCGCCGGCGCGCTGAAGAAGCGCGGCGGCGTGGTCATCGAGGAAGAAGCGATGAGCCTCGGCCCGGTCGAGGTTGGCGAGGCGGTCCTCACGACCGCCGGGAACCTCCGCGCCACTCACATCATCCACGCCGCGGTCATGGGGACGGACCTCAAGACGGACCCGGCCACGATCGGGAAGACCACGCAGGCGGTGCTCGCCCTCGCCGTGAAGCGCAAGCTCACGTCGATCGCCTTCCCCGCCCTCGGGACGGGGGTGGGGCACGTGCCGCCGACGCAGTCCGCCGACGCGATGCTGGAGGCCGTCACCGCCCACCTCAAGGGCGGCGGAAGTACGCTGAAACGCATCGTTTTCGTGCTCTACCAGGACGACGCGTACCGTGCCTTTGCTGACACGTTGAAGAGGGTGGGTGGGGTACAGTAGATAGATTGAACACCCCATGAGCCAGACCAAGCTCGGGCAACCTGTCACCCGCCGCCTGGGCGATCTCCTCGTCGCCGAGGGGCTGATCACCGAGGAGCAGCTCGGCAAGGCACTGGCCGAGCAGCGCGGGAGCACCGAGAAGCTCGGCTCGATCCTCCTCAAGCTCAACTTCGTCCAGGAAGAGCAGCTCATCGGCTTCCTGTCCCGCCAGTACGGCATCCCGTCGATCACGCTGTCCCAGCTCGACATCGACGCGGAAGTCCTGAAGCTGGTCCCCGACGCCATCGCGAAGAAGTACGAGGTGCTGCCGATCAAGAAGTCCGGCTCGACGCTCACGCTCGCGATGGCGGACCCGACGAACGTGTTCGCGCTCGACGACGTCGCGTTCATGACGAACCTTCAGGTGACGCCGGTCGTCGCCTCGCAGGCCGCCATCCGGAAGGCGATCGAGCGGAACTACGACGCGCAGAACGCCGCGGTCACCGACGTGATGACCCAGCTCTCGAACGAGGTCGGCAACGTCGAGGTCGTCGAGGACGAGACGCCGAGCAAGGTCGACGTCTTCGAGCTGAAGGAGTCGGCGGACGAGGCGCCGGTCGTCAAGCTCGTCAACATGGTGCTCGTCGACGCGATCCGCAAGGGCGCGTCCGACATCCACTGGGAGCCGTACGAGAAGGTCTTCCGCATCCGGTTCCGCATCGACGGCGTGCTCCACGAGATGCTCGCGCCGCCCAAGCGGCTCGAGGCGGCGATCATCTCGCGCCTGAAGATCATGTCGAACCTCGACATCGCCGAGCGCCGGATGCCGCAGGACGGCCGCATCAAGCTCCGCTACAACACGCGCGAGATCGACTTCCGCGTGTCGATCCTGCCCACGATCTTCGGCGAGAAGGCCGTCCTCCGGATTCTCGACAAGGACGCGCTGAAGCTCGACCTCACGCAGCTCGGCTTCGACCCGTGGAGCCTCGAGAAGTTCGGCGAGGCCATCAAGCAGCCGTACGGCATGGTGCTCATCACGGGCCCGACCGGCTCCGGCAAGACGACCACGCTCTACTCGGCGATCCACACGATCAACTCGCCCGAGCACAACATCATGACCGCCGAGGACCCGGTCGAGTACAACCTCAAGGGCGTCAACCAGGTCCAGGTGGACGAGAACGTCGGCCGCACGTTCGCGGCGGCGCTGCGCTCCTTCCTCCGCCAGGACCCGGACGTGATCCTCGTCGGCGAGACGCGCGACCTCGAGACCGCCCAGATCTCGATCCGCGCGGCGCTCACGGGCCACCTGGTCTTCTCCACCCTGCACACGAACGACTGTCCGTCGACCGTCGCGCGACTCGTCGACATGGGCATCCCGCCGTTCCTGATCTCGTCGGCGCTGCAGCTCATCCTCGCCCAGCGGCTGGGCCGCAAGGTGTGCAAGGACTGCAAGGAGCCGTACGAGGCGGACGAGGAATCGCTCGTTCCGTACGGGCACGTGCCGACGGGCCTCGGCAAGACGCAGTTCTACAAGGGCAAGGGCTGCCAGGTGTGCAACTTCACGGGGATGAAGGGCCGGATCGCGCTCTACGAGGTCATGCCGGTCTCCCAGGAGCTGCGCGACGCCATCCTCAAGGCGGCGCCCACGGCCGAGCTGCGCGAGATCGCGCAGGCGCAAGGCATGAAGACCCTTCGTCAGGCGGGACTCCAAAAGGTTATCGAGGGGACCACGACGGTCGACGAAGTATTGCGCGTCACCCTCTCGTAAGGGCGCGCACGCGGGAGCGGCGAAGCGATGACGACGTTCGCATATCGGGGACGGGCGTCCGGCGGGGCGGTCACCGGCGAGATCGAGGCGGACAACCGCCTCGGCGCCGTCGCGCTGCTCCGCGGCAAGGGCATCATCGCGACCGCGATCGAGGAAAAGAAGGCCAAGGCCACCGGCGCGGGCCTCTTCGGCAGCGGCTCGAAGATCGGCGGCAAGGTCAAGGACAAGGACCTCGCCATCTACACGCGCCAGTTCTCGACGATGATCGACGCCGGCCTGCCGATCGCGCAGTGTCTCGGCATCCTCTCCGAGCAGAGCGAGTCGAAGACCCTGCGCGAAGTGACGACGCGCATCGCCAAGGACGTCGAGGGCGGCACCACGCTCGCCGACTCGTTCCGCAAGTATCCGAAGGCCTTCGACGACCTCTTCACGAACATGCTGGCCGTCGGAGAGTCCGGCGGCGTGCTCGACGTCGTGCTGCAGCGCCTCTCCGGCTACATCGAGAAAGCGGCGGCCCTCAAGCGCAAGGTCAAGGGCGCGATGGTCTACCCGGTCACGATCATGGGCGTCGCCTTCCTCGTCATCGTGTTCATGATGATCTTCGTCATTCCGACGTTCGCGAAGATGTTCGACGGGCTCGGGGCGGAGCTGCCGATGCCGACCAAGATCGTCATGATGCTGTCGGACTTCGTCCAGAAGTTCATCCTCGTCATCATCGGCGGCATCTTCGCGATGGCCTGGGCGATCAAGCGCTACTACGCGACCGATCAGGGCAGCAAGGTGATCGACCGCTTCCTGCTGACCGTCCCCGTCATCGGCACCCTCATCAAGAAGGTCGCCGTCGCGCGCTTCACGCGGACGATGGGCACGCTGCTCGCCTCCGGCGTGCCGATCCTCGAGGGCCTGCTCATCACCGCGCGCTCGTCCGGCAACCGCGTCGTCGAGGCGGCGGTGCTGCAGGCGCGCACCGCGGTCATGGCCGGACGCACGCTCGCGGATCCGCTGCGCAGCACGCCGGTCTTCCCGCCGATGGTCGTCCACATGATCAACGTCGGCGAGAACACGGGCGCGCTCGACAGCATGCTGTCGAAGATCGCCGACTTCTACGACGACGAGGTCGACACCGCCGTCAACTCGCTCACGGCGCTCCTCGAGCCGATGATGATCGTCTTCCTCGGCGTGGTCGTCGGCGGTCTCGTCGTCGCGATGTACCTGCCGATCTTCAAGATGGTGACGCTCGTCAAGTAGGTGACCTTCGTGGAGTCCACCGGGCTGCTGCGGGGCTTCGCGTGGGCACGGCTGGCCGTCACCGGCCTCGTGCTCGTCGGCATGCCCCTGACCACGCCCGACGGCGCGACGAACGTCCCGCTGCTCGGGCTGGTGGCGCTCGTCGCGACGGGGTCGTCGATCGCGGTGCTCGCGCGGCGGGTGGTGCCGCGGCCCCGGCGGATCGCGGCGTTCCTCTCCGTCCTCGACGCCGTGCTGATCACGGCGATCGTCGCGGGCACCGGCGGCGCGCGCTCGATCTTTCCATTCCTCTACGTGCTCTCGGTCACCGGCGCGTGCGTGCTGCTCTCACGGACCGGCGCGCTCGCGATCGCCGCCGAGGCGTGCGTCCTCTACAGCGGCCTCGTGTTCGGCGGCACCGTGTTCCCGATCGCGTACTTCTTCGAGGCCCCGCACGAGACCAGCGCGCTCGAGGTCGCCACGATCTTCCTCAACTCCGCCACGTTCCTCGTCGTGGCGATCGTGGCGGGCGGCGTGGCCGAGCGCTACCGCGCCACGCAGCGCGAGCTGCAGACGCGCCAGCGCGACCTGCGCGATCTCGAGGCGTTTCGTGACCTCGTGTTCGACTGCGTCGGCACCGGCCTGATCGTCCTCGACCGCAGCCAGCGCGTGACCGGATTCAACCGCGCGGCGAGCGCGATCATGGGCCGCGACGGGGAGGCGATGCTCGGCGCCACGTGGGCCGACCTGGCCGGCGACGCGATCGACCTCACCGACGTCACCGGGGCGCTGAGCGCGCCGGGCGCCGACTCCATCCGGCGCGAGACGATCGTCCATCGCCCGGGCGGGACGCCGATCCCCATCCTCGTCACGTTCACCATGCTCCGCTCGGCGGCCGGCACGCCGCTCGGCGTCGTCGCGGCGTGCGAGGACCTCTCGACGCTGCGCGAGATGGAAGCCCGGATGCGTCACGCGGATCGGCTCGCGAGCCTCGGCCGGATGTCCGCGAACATCGCGCACGAGATCCGCAACCCGCTCGCCTCGATGACCGGCGCGATCGAAGCGCTCACGGGCGCGTCCGCGCTCGACGCCGGCGAGCGCGAGAGCCTGCGCCAGATCGTGACGCGCGAATCCGACCGCCTGAACCGGATCATCAAGGACTTCCTCGCGTACGCGCGGCCCACGCCCCTCCATCGCGCGCGCACGGACGTCGCCGCGCTCCTCGAGGAAGTCCTCGTGCTGCTCGAGCACCGGCCGCTGCCCGAGGGCGTCAAGGTGATTCGCGCGTTCACGCCGCCGCTGTGGGCCGACGCCGACGCGAACGCGCTCCGCCAGTCGCTCTGGAACCTCTGCCTCAACGCGGTGGAGGCGATGCCCGACGGCGGCGAGCTGAGCGTCGGCGGGTCCGCGCGCGCGGGCAGCGTGGAGCTGTGGGTCGCCGACACGGGTCTCGGCATCTCGCCGAAGGACGTCGGTCACATCTTCGAGCCGTTCTACTCGACGAAGCGCGAAGGCAGCGGGCTCGGGCTCGCGCTGGTGCACCGCGTGATCATGGAGCACGGCGGCGACATCGAGGTCCGCACGCTGCCCGGCGCCGGCACGACCTTCACGCTGACGCTGCCGCAGGCCGCCCGTGCCTGAGACGCGCGTCCTCGTCGTCGACGACGAGCGCAGCATGCGCGAGCTGCTCTCGATCACGCTCCGCCAGGCGGGCTACGACGTGACGCTGGCCGACGGCGGCGGGCCGGCGATCGAGCGGCTCGCGCGCGAGCCGTTCGACCTCGTGGTCACCGACCTCCGGATGCAGGAGACCGACGGCATGGCCGTGCTGCGCGCGGCGCTCGAGCGCGCGCCCGAGACCGTCGTGGTGGTCGTGACCGCGTACGCGTCCACCGAGACCGCCGTCGAGGCGATGAAGCTCGGCGCGTACGACTACGTGACGAAGCCGTTCAAGCTCGACGAGATCCGCGTGAAGCTGGCCAACGCGCTCGAGCGCAAGCGCCTGAAGGACGAGAACCGCGCGCTCCGGCGGCAGCTCGGCCGCGAGCGCACGTTCGACGACTTCGTCGGCAAGAGCGCCGGCATGCTCGCGGTCTTCGACGTGATCCGAAAGACGGCGGACAGCGGCTCGACCGTGATGGTCACGGGGGAGAGCGGCACCGGCAAGGAGCTCGTCGCGCGCGCGATCCACGCCGCGAGCGGCCGCCGCGACGGGCCGTTCGTGTCCGTGAACTGCGGCGCCGTGCCGGAGTCGCTGATGGAAGCCGAGCTCTTCGGTCACGTGAAGGGCGCGTTCACCGGGGCCGTCGCCTCCAGCGAGGGGCTGTTCTCCGCCGCCAACGGCGGCACGCTGTTCCTCGACGAGATCACGGAGGTCGCCACCTCGCTGCAGGTCAAGCTCCTCCGCGCGATCCAGGAGCGGCAGGTGCGGCGCCTCGGTGACGTGCGCGACGTCGCGATCGACGTGCGCCTGGTCGCCGCCTCCAACCGCGACCTCACGCGCGCGGTCGCCGACGGCGTGCTGCGCGAGGATCTCTTCTACCGGCTCAACGTGATCCCGATCCACCTCCCGCCGCTCCGCGAGCGCCGCGAGGACATTCCCGCGCTCGTCGCGCACTTCATCCACAAGGTGGCCGCGGCGCAGGAGAAGCCGGTCCGCACGGTGTCGCCCGAAGCGCTGGCGCTGCTCGAAGCGCACCAGTGGCCGGGCAACATTCGTGAGCTCGAGAACGTGATCGAGCGCGCGATGGTGCTCGGGAGCGGGCCGGTGATCGACGTCGACGCGCTGCCGGCGGATCTTCGCAAGCCTGCCGCCGCGAGCGACGTGCCGGTGGAGCTCCCCGCGAGCGGCCTGGATCTCGAGGCCACGCTCGCCCGCATCGAGCAGCGCTACATCGAAATGGCTCTCGAGCGGAGCAGCGGGGTCCAGACCCGCGCCGCCGAGCTGCTGCGCGTCAGCTTCCGGCAGTTCCGCTACAAGCTCCGCAAGCACAGCGTTCGCGCGCTCTCTCGACTCGCCCGCTCGGGGTGACGTTTTTGGTCACCCCTGCTGACCCATCCTGTCAGCAGGTTCGGGTTCGCAGGGCAATCGCCACATCACAACTAGTTGATCTGAAAGGTGCGGGACAGTCTGTAGAATCTGGCACCAAGTATGCTTTCCCGCCAGCAAGACCATAAGGTCTACATCCTCAAGGAGGCGCGCATGACGAGGTTCTTCAACAGGAAGCGGCTCAAGATCGGCAACCAGAAGGGCTTCACGCTGATCGAGCTGATGATCGTCGTCGCGATCATCGGCATCCTGGCCGCCATCGCCATCCCGCTGTTCGCCAACGTGCAGGCGCGGGCGCGGATCGCGAAGGCGCAGGCGGACCTGCGGGCCGTCGCGTCGGCCATCTCGCTGTACCAGGCGCACACCGGCAGCCTGCCCACCGCCGGTATCGCCAACCTCACCGTGCTGACGACGACGGTGACCAACACGCAGAACCAGACCGGTGGTCCGTTCCTCGGTGCCGTGCCGAGCGCGCCGTCCGGCTGGCTCGCGTACACCTACACGCAGCCGACGACGGACACCTTCCAGCTCCAGGGCTCGGGCGACTCGACGACGATCACGGTTCCCTAAGCGGGACCGCGGTAGCACGGTGTAAGGGGGAGGGCCGGTCCCTCCCCCTTCGTCGCCGGAGACCACATGCGCATCGCTCGATGGCTCATTCCCCTCCTCCTCGTCGTGGTGACGGCGCTCACGTTCTGGCCGGCGCTGTCGAACGACTTCGTGGACTGGGACGACTACGTCAACTTCGTGCGGAACACCGGCTTCCGGGGCCTCGGCTGGGAGCAGATCCGGTGGGACCTCACGAACACCACCCTCGGCCACTACATCCCGATCACGTGGCTGACGCTGAGCGTGGACTACGCGCTGTGGGGCATGAACCCGTTCGGCTATCACCTCACCAACCTGATCCTCCACGCCGCCAACGTGCTGCTCTTCTACGCGGTCGCGATGCGGCTGCTCGCGCCCGCGATGCGCCTCGAGGGGCTGCCGCTCGGGATCGGCGGCGCCGCGGCCGCGCTGTTCTTCGGCGTCCATCCGCTCCGCGCGGAATCGGTCGCGTGGGTGACCGAGCGGCGGGACGTCCTCTCCGCGTTCTTCTTCCTGATCACCGTGCTCGCGTACCTCGTCGCCGTCAGGGCGGAAGGGGCGCGGCGGCGGTGGCTCCTCGCCGCCTCGGTCGCGACGTACGCGCTTGCGCTCGGATCGAAGTCGATCGTGATGACGCTGCCGCTCGTGCTCGTGATCCTCGACGTCTATCCGCTGCGCCGGCTGACGCCACGCGGACTCCTCCGACCCGAGCAGCGCGCGGTGCTCCTCGAGAAGATCCCGTACCTCGCCCTCGCCGCCGCCGGCGCCGCGATCTCGCTCGGCGTCGTCTACGTGAAGCACTACCTGACACCGCTCGAGTGGCCGATGCGCATCGCGGTGGGCCTCTACAGCACGTGGTTCTACGCCACGACGACGCTGCTGCCGTACGGGCTCTCGCCCGTGTACGAGCTGCCCGTGCGCCTCGATCCCTATGCGTGGCCGTTCCTGCGCGCCGCGCTGGTCGTCGTCGTCGTGACGGCGCTGACGCTGCTCGCGCGCCGCCGCGCGCCGTGGGCGCTCGCCGCCTGGGTCATGTACTCGACGATCCTCGCTCCGGTCGCGGGATTCATCCACGCCGGCCATCAGCTCGTCCACGATCGGTACAGCTATCTTTCCTGCCTGCCGTGGGCGGTCCTCGTGGGGGCCGCGGCCGCCGCGCTGGTGGATTTCGCGCGGCGCGCGCGCATCCGCCGGTCCATCGCGGTGTGGGGCAGCGCGGTCCTCGCGGGATGGGCGGTGGTGCTCGCCACGTTCACATGGCAGCAGGTCCAGGTCTGGCACGACACCGAAGCGCTGTGGGCCTATGCGGTGGACTCCGAGCCGACCTGCTCGATGTGCCACAACAACCTCGGCGTCGCGCTCGGCAACAAGGGCCACCTCGCTGCCGCCGTCTATCACCTGCAGCGCGCGACGCAGTTGCGGCCCGAGCGCGCCCGCAACCACATGCAGCTCGGGCTCTTCCTGCTCAAGATGAACCGGCGCGCCGAAGCGATGCACCACCTCGGGATTGCGCTACGCCTCGATCCGGCGCAGGCCGACACTCTGACGATCGTGGGCGTCGCGTTGCTCTCGGACGGCAAGCCTCGCGCGGCGCTGGCGCCACTGCGCTCCGCGCTGAGCCTCGAGCCCGAGCACATCCTCGCGCGGACGAACTTCGGGACCGCGCTCGCGAAGCTCGGCGACGACACATCCGCGATCACGCAGTACACGCGCGCGATCGCGATCGATCCGGCGGCCGCGCCGCCACGCTATTCGCTCGGCTCGCTGCTCACGCGCCGGGGCGACATCGACGGCGCGCTCTCGCAGTACGAGATCGTCAAGCGCCTCGACCCGAAGCTCGGGGACGCGCTGAGACTGCAACTGCAGGAGGCATGGTGACCGTCGCGGCGATCGCCGCGCTCGGCCTCGTCGTCGGGAGCTTCCTGAACGTGGTGGTCGCGCGGGTGCCGGCGGGCCGCAGCCTCTGGGGCCCCCGCTCGGCGTGTCCCGCGTGCGGCGCCGCCATCGCGTGGCACGACAACATTCCGATCGTGTCGTTCGTCGCGCTGCGCGGCCGCTGTCGCGCGTGCGACGCGCGCATCGCGTGGCGCTATCCGCTGATCGAAGCGCTCAGCGCGGGGGCCTTCGTGCTCGCGCACGCGATCATCGGATGGACGCCCGCGCTCGTGCCCGCGCTGCTGCTGCTCGGCGCGCTGATCGCGATCACGTTCATCGATCTCGAGCACCAGATCATTCCCGACCTCATCACGCTGCCCGGGATCGTGACAGGACTCGCTGCCAACATGGCAACCGGCGCTGTCCCCTGGCTTGACTCTGTCATCGGCGCCATAGTCGCCGGGGGGCTTTTCTTCGCTATTATCCTGGCCAGCGGCGGCGGCATGGGGGGCGGCGACATGAAGCTCGCCGCCATGCTGGGAGCCTTTCTGGGATGGCAACTTACGCTCGTCGCCCTCTTCCTGGCGGTCGTCGCCGGGGGCGGGGTGGCGGTCGGCATCCTGGGAGCCGGCGCCAGAGGGAGGAAAGACCCGATCCCGTTTGGTCCCTTTCTTGCAGTAGGTGGTGCGGCAGCCCTCCTGTGGGGGCGGAGCTTGATGACATGGTACTTCGACGTGTTCGTCGCCTAGGCTCGGCCGGGTTCAGCCTCACGGACCTGCTGATCACGCTCGCCGTGATGGCCATCGTCGCGTCGCTCGGGTATCCGTACTTCTCAGGCTTTCTCAAGGCCGCGAAGGTGAAGGCGGGCGCCCAGGAGCTCGCGACGGTCGTCAACGGCGCGCGCCAGCTCGCGATCGCGCGCAACACGCTCGTCTGCATCGTGCTCGACTCCAACAAGGCGAAGTACATGGTCGGCACGAGCGCCGCGTGCGCGGGCGGGACGGCCTACACGGGCGCGGGCACGAAGTCGGACGGCACGATCCCGCTCCAGAACGACATGCAGATCTCCGCCTCGACGGCGAACGTCGTCTTCACGAACCTCGGCGCCGCCAGCACGGCGGGCACCCACACGGTCCGCGACCCGGCGACGAACAAGACCCTCAGCGTCGTCGTCGCGGCGTCGGGCCGGGTGACCATCCAATGAAGATCCTCAACGAGCGCGGCATGACGCTGGTCGAGGTGCTCGTCGCCGTGACGATCATCACCGTCGGCCTGACGGCGATCGCGACGGGCATGCAGGTCGCGACCAGCGGCATCAACACGGGGCAACAGGAAACGACCGCGGCGTTCCTCGCGGAGCAGAAGATCGAGGACATCAAGGCCTTCGCGCTCAGCACGGCGGCGGCGCAGGGGTTTGCCAACGTCACCGCGGCGAACTTCCCGGCCGAGGCGTACGGCACCATCGCGGGCGGCTACAACGGCTATCGCCGCACGACCACCGTCAACAACCCGAGCGCGACGATGAAAGTCGTGATCGTGAAGGTCTTCTACGTCCCGGTCGGCGTCAGCCGCTCGGCCAACGCCGAGCGCGAGCTGGCGCTGACGACGGTGCTGAGGAATCGATGAAGAGCCTGAGAGCGCTGCTGCGATCGCAAGCGGGCTACACGCTGGCGGAGATGCTCGTCACCGCCGCCGTCATCGGCATCGTCATGGCCGGTCTCCTCTCGCTCATCCAGAGCGGATCGCAGATGTGGGTCGTCGGCGCCAACCGCTCGGAAGCGCAGCAGAGCGCCCGGCTGGTGCTGCACCGCATGGCGGAAGAGATCCGCGTCGGCGGCTGGGACCCGAAGAACACCGCGCTGTTCCCCGCCATCCAGGCCCTCGCGCCTCCGAACACCGGCTTCGTCATCTCCAACGACTGGAGCGCCGACGGCTCGATCCAGACCAACACGATCACCGTCGTCAACGGCGCCAACCGCGGCGAGCAGATCACCTACGACGTCGTGAGCAACACGCTCCGGCGCAGTGAGTCGCAGGTGGACGCGTCGCCGGTCACCGTGACGGACGCGATCAGCAGCATCAGCTTCACGTACCGCGACGCCGACGACAACACCGTCACGAACCCGCACCTCGCGGCCAACGCGCCGAACATCCGCACGGTGGAGATCACCGTGACGGCGAATCCCGACAATCAGGCCACCTCCAATGCCCAGAAGGTCTCGGTCACGTCGACCATTCGCGCGCGCGTGCGCAATCGCTCCTGATGCGGAGGGATGACGTCATGCACTCTGCCCGAGCCGTCCTGAAAGACGAACGCGGCATCGCCGTCGTCGTGGCGGTGGTCGCGCTGATGACCCTGACCGCGCTGGTCCTCGCGTTCCTGGCGGTCAGCGCCTACGAGCCGCAGATCTCGAAGAACCTCGCGGACTCGACCCGCGCGCGGTACATCGCGGAGGCCGGTCTCGAGGCGGCGTACGACACGCTCGTCGCCAACACGACCTGGAACAACTACATCATCGGCGGCACGTGCACCGACGGCGACACGGGCGTGGTGATGGGCGCCCAAAACCAGGCGATGCCGGGCCTGACGTCGTCGTCGGGCACCTACACGATCCGCGTGCGCAACGACTGTCAGACCAACGACGCCACGATCACCGGCGTGACGCGCGAAGCCAACACCACGGGCGCCGCGGACGGCAACAACCATCTGATCCTGACGTCGACCGGGACGTACGGCACCGCGACGCGTACGATGACCGTCGTCATCACGCGCGTGGCGAATCTCCTGAGCCCGAACGCGCCGGCGAGCGGTCAGATCAACGCGTCGCTCTCGTTCCCCGGCTACGAGTCCGACACGTACTTCACCGGCAACTCGTTCACGGTCGACGGCCGCAACCACGACCTGAGCGGCAACCTGACCACCGGCCAGGCGCTGCTCGGCATCTCGGTCGGTCCAGAAAATCAGTTCGTCCCGCAGGGCGGACCCCTGATGCACCACGAGCAGACCGTGCAGAACTCGGTGTCGAGCCAGCAGCAGGACAACATCGTGGGCGTGCACGAAACGAACCCCAACGCCACGGCGGAGGGTAACTTGACCATCGCCGCGGGCGCGCTCACGTCCGCGGCCGTCACGGACTTCGTGAACGCGGTGAAGGGCTACGCGGACATCACGGTCAACACCAGCTCCAGCAGCACGACGACGTATGTCCGCGCGACGAACTCGACGACGACGACCTCCGGCGCGGCCAGCTACAACGTGCTGGGCAGCACCTGCAGCAGCGACATCAACAGCCCGAGCTGCTTCGGCACGGCCGCCAACCCGAAGGTCGTCTACATCAAGGGCACGCTCGACCCGACCTCGGCGTTCAACGCGCTCACGATCAGCGGCAACTCGAGCGGCTACGGCATCCTCATCGTCGAGGACGGCGACTTCACGATCAACGGCAACTTCCAGTGGACGGGCCCGATCATCGTGACGGGCGGCTACGTCGGCGTCGGCATCAACGGCGGCGGCAACCAGCAGATCCTCGGTGCGCTCATCTCGAACGAGACGGCGACCAACGAAGCGCCGGGCTTCTACGAGGGCGTGCTGCAGGGCAACGCAAAGGTCAACTACAGCCGCGCCGCGCTCGACCAGGCGCTCACCGCGCTCGCCAGCAAGGTCCCCGGTGGCAACGGCGGCAGCGCGTACGTGAAGATCACCATGTACAACTTCCAGGAGCAATAGCCGCCGTGACGTCACGCGTCGTCGCGCTCCTTTTGCTCGGCGCCGCGCTCGCGGGCGGCTGCCAGAGCAAGCCGGCCGAGGTGAAGACGGCGGAGGCGCCTCCGCCGTCGCTCGCGTCGCTTCGCGAAGACGCCGCCGCGCTCGCGGGCCGCGGCGACTTTCTCGCCGCTGAGAAGAAGTACCGCGAGGCGCTGAAGATCGCGCCCGACGACGTCGACCTCCACTTCGGCCTCGCCTCGGTGCTGAGCCAGCTCGATCGTCGCGACGAGGCCGCCGAGGAGTTTCGCTGGGTCGTGGCGAACGGCAGGCCCGGGCGCCCCGAGGTCGACGCCGCGCGCCGCTGGCTCGCGGAGGCCGGCGTGGCGTCGCCGACGAGCACCGCGTCGTCCGAGCCCGCTGATGCGTCGGCGATGGGGACGGTGACCGGCAAGCTCGTCTGGCCCGACATCCCGGCCGGCATGAGCTTCGGTATCAAGATCATCGTCGCGCGCGACGGCGACATGAACATTCGCAAATCCGCGAGCACGAAGCTCAACGGGACGTTCTCGGTCTCCGACCTTCCGGAAGGCTCCTACAAGCTCACCGGCTTCGCGGGGCCGACGCGCATCTGGAGCGAACTGCCTCTCACGGTCACCGCCGGCCGGCAAACGACGATGGACCTCAGTCCCGCCAACGCGACCGTGTCCGCGACGGATTTCCCGCCGCGCATCCGCTGAACCGGCCAGCCGCAGCGCCTCGCGAGATGTGTAGCCCCAAGCGTGGTAGCGGGGTGATACAGCCGAAAACGCTAGGCCACTATGGAGCGCGCTCCCTATACTGGTTGAACGGCAGAGAGACCAATGTTTAAGCGACCTTTCGGACGACGCAAGCGCGGCCAGAGCTTCGGCCTGGACATCGGGTCCAGCGCGGTGAAGGTCGTCCAGCTCGAGCCCGCCGGCGATGGGTACGCGCTCGGGGCGCTCGCCGTCGTGCCGCTTCCGGCGAACACGATCGTTGACGGCACCATCAACGATCCACCGACCGTCATCGCCGCGATCAAGCAGGCGGTGGCCGACGCGCACATCAGCTCGCGCGAAGCCGTGATCGGGATCTGCGGCCGCGAGCTGATCATCAAGAAGATCCAGATCCCGGAAGTGCCGGCGAAGGAGCTCGCGGGCGCGGTCCAGCTCGAAGCCGAGCATCACATCCCGTTCGCCGCCGACGAGGTGTTCCTCGATCATCACGTCGTGGGCACGCACGACGGCGTGATGGATCTGATCCTGGTCGCCGTGAAGAAGGGCAAGGTCACGGAATACGCCGGCGTGGTCGAAGAAGCCGGCCTGGTTCCGGCGGTCGTCGACGTCGACGGCTTCGCGATCGAGAACCAGTACGAGGTGAACGCGCCCGAGAGCGCCGAGGAAGCGGTCGCGCTCATCGACATCGGCGCCGCCGTCATGAAGACGAACGTCACCCGCGGCGGCGCCTCGATCTTCGCGCGCGACATTCCGTTCGGCGGCAACCGCTACACCGAGGCGATCGCCACCGCGCTCTCCGTCACGTTCGAGGAGGCGGAAGCCGCGAAGGTCGGCGGCACCGCGGATCCCGCGACGATCGCGCCCGCGATCGAGTCCGTCTCGCGCGAGCTCGCGCTCGAGGTGCAGCGGACGTTCGACTACTTCGCCTCGACCGCGGAATCCGAGCGCATCGGCAAGATCGTGCTCTCCGGCGGCGGCGCGCAGCTCCCCGGGTTGACCGAGTACCTCACGTCGACCTGGGGCATCCCCGTCGAAACCGCGCAACCGTTCGGCCGTATCGACGCGGGCGCGTTCGCCGACAAGGTCGGGACCGCGAGCGCGGCGCTCGCGGTCGCCGTCGGCCTCGCGCTCCGTCATCCGGGAGACAAGCCGCAGTGATCACGATCAACCTCGCTCCGCCGCGCCAGCAGCCCGGGCTGCGCGAGTTCCGCTTGCCGATGCCCGCGTTCAACCTGGGCATCCTGTTCCTCGTCGTCTACATCGCCGCCGGCGCCGGCATCACGATCTACTGGGCGCATCTCTATCGCGAGGAAGACCACCTCACGCAGGAGATCGCGAAGGCGAACGGCGAGCTGGACCGGCTCAAGCCGATCACCACGCAGGCCTCGAAGGTGAAGGACCAGCTCGCGGACCTGCAGAAGCGCGTCAAGACGATCGAGGACCTGACGAAGGACCAGTCGAAGCCGATCCGCATCTTCGACGCCTTCGCGAGCGTGGTCCCGAACGATCTCTGGGTCACGCGGATGGAAGAGCGCGGCAACATCCTGAAGGTCACGGGGACCGCGTTCACGCCGGTCGCCGTCTCGGATCTCATGACGAACCTTCGCGCCTCCGGGAAGTTCAAGGAGGTCGAGATCGTGCTCTCGCGGCAGGACCTGGGCAAATCACCGCGGCTGGTGAACTTCGAAGTCACCTGCCGGTTCGAGGGTTGAGCGATGGCGATGCCGGCCATCTTCGCCCCGATCGCGAACGCGCCCCGCCCGCAGAAGATCATCTTCGGGGTCGTCGGCCTCGCCATCATCGGCGCGGCCTCGTGGTTCCTCTTGCTCTCGCCGCTGATGGCCCGCGTCGAGGCGCTCACCGCGCAGAACGACAAGGTGCAGAAGGAGCTCGTGGAGGCGCGGCGCATCGCGGCCGACGTCGCGCGGTTCCGCAAGGAGATCGCCGTGCTCGAGAAGACGCTGCTCGCGCTGACCGAGCGGCTGCCGAACGAGCGCGAGACGCCGCCGCTCTATCGCTCCGTGTCCGACGCCGCGTACCAGGCGGGCCTGGCGGTGTCGCTGTTCCAGCCGCGTGAGGCGCAGGTGAAGGACTACTACGCCGAGATCCCGATCGCGTTCACGGCCGAGGGGAACTATCACCAGATCGGCTCGTTCTTCGAGCGCGTCGCCCGGCTGCCGCGCGTGGTGAACGTCGGCGATCTCAAGATCCTCGGCGTCGCCGGCAGCAAGGACACGAAGGATCCGAAGGCCGCCGCGTCGGCCGGTCCCGTGCGCGCCGAGCTGATGCTCGCGACGTACATGTACCGGCCGGTCGGCTCGCCGCCCGCGCCGAAGCCCGGCGCGCCGGCGGGCGGCGCGGCGCCCGCGCCGGCGGCGGCGCCGAAGCCGGCGGGGGCGAAGTGATGAGCACCACGCTCACCCGCACATCGCTCGTGACGCTCGCGATCGCGCTGAGCGCGTGCGGTGGTCCCGCGCCCGCGCCGACACCTCCGAAGGCCGCGACGCCGGCGCCCGCGGCGGCGGCAAAGCCGCCGGGGTCCCCGGTCGCGGATCCGAAGGGAACGATCGACGCGGCAAAGACCGCCGCGGCCGCCGCGACCGCGGCAGTCGGCGCGCGCCAGCCTGCGGACGCGAAGGCGGGCACGACGCCGCAAGCGCCCGGCACGGCGGCCGCCGAAAAGGCCGCGGCGGCGCTCGCACCGGCCGCGCCGAAGTACGACCCGGCCGGACGGCGCGATCCGTTCGAGTCGCTCGAGTCGCGCCTCGGATCGGACCGCTCGACCGTGGCGAACGCGAGGCTCACGGGTGTCATCCACAGCGGTGGCACGGCGTTCGTGCTCGTGGAGACCGCGGACGGCATCGGCTACATCCTGAAGCCAGGCGACACCCTCGCCGACGGACGTCTCGTCGAAATCGGCCCCGCAGTGGCCGTGTTCACCGTGGCGCCCAAACCCGGAACGACGAACAACAGGGTGGTGCTCAAACTGGCAGGTGACTAGTGAGCAATCAGCGAGAGATCGGCATCCCGAAGCTCCTCGTCGGACTCGCGGTGATGATGTTGATCTCGGTCGCCGGGGCCGGGGCCGAGGCGCCGGCGCGTCTCACCGACGTGAGCGTGCGCACGACGGATGGCGCGACCAGCGTCGCGGTGACCACCGGCGGCGTGCCGAAGTATCACGCCTCGCTCTACGATCCTCGCAAGCTCGTCATCGACTTCGAGGACACGACGTACCAGTGGCGCACGACGCCGCTCGGTGACGCCGCGGACTCGATCAAGGAGATTCGCGGCAGCCAGTTCCGGAAGGGCCTCGCGCGCCTCGTCGTCCAGCTCTCGCGTCCCGCGAAGTACACCGTCGAGGACACGAGCAACGGCGTGCTGATCGTTCTCAATCCGCCGTCCACGCCGGCCGCGCCACAAGCCGCGGCTCCGGCGCCCGCGCGCGCGGCGGTCAAGCCGAATCCGATTCCGACCGGTCTCGTCGGCGCACCGCCTGGCAGTGCTCCACCGGCGCCGGAGTCGACCGCGCCGCGCAGCGTCGCCGGGACGACGACGCCGCCTGCGCCGCCCGAGCAGCCCGCGAAGCCGCAGCCGCCTGCGCCACGAGTGGCCGCGGCGCCAAAGCCATCGGCCGCGCACGCCTCCGCCGCGGCGCCTGCACCGGCACCGCTGATCGCTCCGGCGCCCGCCGCACCGATTCCGAGTAAACCGGCGGCACCCGCACCGGTCGCGGCCGCGCCCGTCGCACCGGCGCCGGCGCCCGTTGCGGCGGCTCCCGCGCCCGTTCGCGTCGCGCAGGCGCAAGCGCCACCGCCGCCACCGCCCGCGGTCGCGCCGCCACCGCCCACAGCCGTCCCCCCGCCGCCGCAGGGCACGATCAGCGCGACGAACGGCCGGCGCCTGATCTCGCTCGACTTCAAGGACGCGGACGTCGTGAACCTGCTCCGCATCCTCGCCGCCGAGAGCGGCCGCAACATCGTGGTCGGCGACGACGTGAAGGGCAAGATGTCGATCTCGCTCCGCAACGTGCCCTGGGAGCAGGCGCTCGAGACGATTCTCGAGACGCGCGGCCTCCAGAAGGTCGAGAAGGGCAACGTCCTCCGCCTCGTCACGAGCGAGCAGCTCACGAAGGAGCGCGAGGCCGCGGCCAAGGTCATCGAGGCCAAGCTCAAGAGCGAGGCCGAGGCGCGCGCGAAGATGGCCGAGGCGCAGCTCAAGGAAGCCGAGGCGCTCCAGCGCAAGTACGCCGCGGAAGCCGCGGTGAAGGAAGCCGAGGCGCGCGGTCCGCTGCGCGAGGAAACGATCCGGCTCTCGTACGCGGATCCCGAAGAAGTCGCGGAGACTCTGCAGGGCATCCTCGGCATCACGAAGGACCAGAAGCAGCCGACCACGACGTCGACGGTCGGCGGAATGCCGCCGATCGCCGAGCCGCCCTTCTCGAACCTCTACGGCCAGCAGCAGAGCGCCGCGGCGGGCGCGCCCCAGAGCGGCCCGGTGTCGGTCTCGCAGGAGGTCGTCGCCAAGGGCCTCACGATCCGCGCGCACAAGCCGACGCACACGATCTTCCTGCGCCTCTACGCCGCGGACCTCGAGCGCATCAAGAAGCTGATCCGAGAGAACTTCGACATCCCACTGCCGCAGGTGAAGATCGAAGCGCGGATGGAGATCCTCGATCACAACGCGCTCGAGCAGATCGGCATCATGTGGGGCGGCGGCGCCGCCGGTCGCGCGGCATCCCTCTCGCTCGTCGGCCAGGGCTTCCAGTCCGGCACCAACCTCGGGCAGACGGTCGCGTCGGCGCCGGGCGTTCTGCTCCCCGACGGCTCGCTGCTTCTCGACCGCGTGCCGATCACGCCGTCCGCGCGGGAGACGGCGGGGAGCGCGACCGGTCAGCCGAACCCGAACTTCAACCTCCAGCAGTTCCTTCCGATCAGCGCGTCGACGGGCCTGCCGCTGGGCGGTAACCTGATCAACCTGCCGATCAGCGCGCTGCCGAACGCCGGCCCGCTGCCTGCGGCCGGTCTCGCGTTCGGCATCCTCGCGCAGAAGTACAACATCAACCTCGCGCTGCAGGCGCTCGCCGAGCAGGGCAAGACGCGCACGCTCGCGCGCCCGGAGATCGTCACCGTCGAGAACGCGAAGGCGATGATGTCGCTCGGTGAAGAGATCCCGTACGCGACCGTGAGCTCGGCGGGCACGCAGATCCAGTTCAAGGAAGCGCTGCTGAAGCTCGAGGTGACGCCGACGGTCATCCGTGAGAACGACGTCAACAAGATCAAGATGACGGTCATCGTCGAGAACAACTCGCGCGGAACGGTGGTCAACCTCGGCAACTCCGGCAACCCGCCCGCGATCAACAAGCGCAAGGCCGAGACCCAGGTCCTGATCGTCGAAGGTCAGCGGCTCGTCGTCGGCGGTGTCGCGACCTCGACGGACGCCAATACCGTGCGCAAGGTCCCCGTGCTCGGCGACATGCCGCTGATCGGCTGGCTGTTCAAGCAGAAGGAAACGTTCGAGCAGGGCCGCGAGCTCGTCGTCTTCGTGACGCCGAGCGTGTTGCGCAATCCGACCGGCGCGCAGACGCCGCTTCCGGGCCAGCCGCAGCGCTGACCGCGGCCCCCGGACGGCCGGTCCCGTCCGGGGCGCCATGCTAAGCTGACGCTCGGCGTGCTGATTCCCGTCGATCTCGGAGCGCGGTCCTATTCCATCGTCGTCGAGCGCGGCGCGCTCGCCACCGTGGGCGCGCGGCTGCGCGCGCTCGGCGTCGGCTCGCGCGCGGCGCTGTTCACCGACACCGGCATCGCGCGGCTCTACGGCAAGACCGTGATGGAAAGCCTCAGCGGCGCCGGATTCACGGTCACGACGATCGAGCTTCCCGAAGGCGAAGCGGCGAAGACGATCTCGGTCGCCTCCGACGGCTGGGACGCGTGCGTGGCGGCGCGCCTCGACCGCAGCTCGACGATCGTGGCGCTCGGCGGCGGGGCCGTCGGCGATCTCGCCGGCTTCGTCTCCGCGACGTACATGCGCGGCACGAACTTCGTGCAGTGTCCGACGACCGTGCTCGCGCAGGTCGACGCCTCCAGCGGCGGCAAGACCGCGATCGACCACCCGAAGGGCAAGAACCTGATCGGCGCGTTCCATCAGCCGCGCCTGGTGATCGTCGACACCGCGACCGTCGACAGCCTCCCCGCGCGCGAGTACCGCTCGGGCCTCGCGGAAGTCGTCAAGCACGGCATCGTCCTCGAGGCCGCGTACTTCGACGACGTCGAAGCGTCCGCGGACGCGCTCGGGACGCGCGACGCCGAGACGGTCGACCGCATCATCGCGGGCTCGTGCCGGCTCAAGGCCGACGTCGTCCAGCGCGACGAGCGCGAGAGCGATCTCCGGATGGTGCTGAACTACGGGCACACGATCGGCCACGCGATCGAGACGGCGGCGGGCTACGGCGAGATGACGCACGGAGAAGCGGTGTCGCTCGGCATCGCGGCCGAAGCGGCGCTCGCGGTCCGGCTGCGTCTCGCCTCGGCGGCGACGCGCGCGCGTCAGGAGCGTTTGCTCGCGCGCATCGGATTGCCGACGCGCAGCGCCACGCTCGACGCCCGGCGGATCCTCGACGCGATGTCGCACGACAAGAAAGGGCGCGACGGGCGCGTGCCGTTCGTCCTCGCTCCCGAGATCGGCCGCTTCACGATCGTGAAGGACGTCGGGAGCGAGGACGTGCGCGCCGCGATCGCGGAGATCACCGCGGCCTGATGGCCGACGACGCGCTCGCGGCCGCCATCCGGCGCGCCGAGGAACGCCTGACGCGCGACCCGGCTTCCCTCGCCTTCGCGCAGCTCGCCGACCTCTACCGGAAAGCCGGGCGCGCCCGGGAAGCGATCGCCCTCTGCCGCAACGGCCTCGCCCGGTACCCGCACTACACGACCGCGCGTCTCATCCTCGCGAAAACCTGGCTGGCCGAGGAGCGCCTCGACGAGGCCGCGGCCGAGATCGCGACAATCCTGGAGCAGAGCCCCAAGGACGTACAATGTCTGCGACTGGCCGCGGAGGTCGAGCGGCGCCGCGGAAACGTCGACGGTGCCGCCGATCACCTCGAACGGGTGGTCAAGCTCGAGCCCGGCGATCGTGAATCTCGTGCCCTTCTCGGGTTGTTGCGGGCCGACCCGCAGGCGACGGCCGAAGGCACGGGGCTCGCACGCGTCCTGCGGGACGACACGTTCGCCACGCTGACTTTCGGGACGGCGTGTCTCGAGCAAGGCTGCCTCGACGAGGCCGCGGCCGTGTTCACGCGGCTCCTGAGAAAGGACGCGAACAACGCGGGCGCGCGGGAAGGGCTCGAGCGGACGCTCGGCGCGCGCTCACGACGGAAAGGGTAGCGATGCAGGTCTCGACCGCGGACTTCAAGAAGGGGCTCCGGATCGTCCTCGACGGCCAGCCTTACCAGATCGTCGACTTCCAGCACGTCAAGCCCGGCAAGGGCGGCGCGTTCGTGCGCACCAAGCTCAAGCACATGCGGCAGGGGCGCGTGATCGACCACACCTACCGCTCGGGCGAGAAGGCGGAGCTGGTCGACTACGACGAGAAGCACATGCAGTTCCTCTACCGGGACGAGCGCTACAACTTCATGGACATGGAGACGTACGAGCAGATCTCCATGTCCGCGGAGGAAGTCGGCGATGCGCGCGAGTATCTGAAAGAGAACATCGAGGTCGACGTGCTCTTCATCGACGGCTCGCCGGCCGCGGTCGAGCTGCCGAACTTCGTCGAGCTCGCGATCGCGAAGACCGATCCGGGCGTGCGCGGCGACACCGCGCAGGGTGGCAACAAGCCCGCGACGCTGGAGTCGGGCGCGGTCGTGCAGGTCCCGCTCTTCCTCAACGAAGGCGACGTCGTGAAGGTCGACACCCGCAGCGGCGAGTACCTGGGCCGCGTCGCCACGGCGGGCTGATGGCACGTCGCCGCCGCGCGCGCGAACGCATCGGCACGGACGCGGCGGAGCGCGGCGCGGACGCCGCGGCGCTCGTGCGCCAGCTCGGCCAGCTGCTCGACGAGCTTCGGCTCACGGAGGCCGAGGTCACGCTCGGCGACATGCGCGTGCGCGTGCAGCGCGCGGCGCCTCCTGTCGTCGGCACCACCGCGCCCGCGCCGGCGCCCGCACCCGCGGGTGCAGCACTCCCCGATCCCGTCGTCATCGTCGAGCGTCCCGGGAACATGGTGACGGTGGAGGCGCCGATGGTCGGCACGTTCTACCGCGCGAGCTCCCCCACCGCCGAGCCGTACGTGCGCGAGGGCGACGTCGTGAAGGAAGGCCAGATCGTCTGCATCATCGAGGCGATGAAGCTGATGAACGAGATCGAAGCGAAGAGCGCCGGCCGCGTGGCGAAGATCCTCGCCGACAACGGGCAGGCCGTGGAATACGGCCAGCCGCTCTTCCTGATCGAGCCCTCGAGGTAGCCCCTGTTCTCCAAGATCCTCATCGCCAACCGCGGTGAGATCGCCGTCCGCATCATCCGCACGTGCCGCGAGATGGGCATCCGCACCGTCGTCGCGCACTCGAAGGTCGACACGCACTCGCTCGCGGTCAGGCTCGCCGACGAGTCGATCTGCATCGGCCCCGACGAGGCGCGCGGCAGCTATCTGAACATCCCCGCGATCATCTCGGCCGCGGAGCTGACCGACAGCGAGGCGATCCATCCCGGCTACGGCTTCCTCGCCGAGAACCCGGCGTTTGCCGAAGTCGTGCGCGCGTGCTCGCTCACCTTCATCGGGCCGTCGCCGGAGGCGATCCGCCTGATGGGCGACAAGGCGCAGGCGCGCCAGATCGCGAAGCAGGCCGGCGTGCCGGTCGTGCCGGGCAGCGCGGAGCCGCTGAAGGATCCCGACGAAGCGGTGATGCTCGCCGAGGACATCGGTTATCCCGTGATCTTCAAGGCCGCGGCCGGCGGCGGCGGACGCGGCATGCGCATCGTGCGCGGACGCGCGGGCGCCGCCGAAGCCTTCACGCAGTGCCAGACCGAGGCGGGCGCCGCGTTCGGGTCGTCCGAGGTCTACTGCGAGAAGTTCGTCGAGCGCGCGCGCCACGTCGAGGTCCAGGTGATCGGCGACAAGCACGGCATGCGCGTGCACCTCGGCGAGCGCGACTGCTCGGTGCAGCGCCGGCACCAGAAGCTGATCGAGGAATCGCCGGCGCCGGGGATCTCGGCGGCGACGCGCGCCGGGCTCCACAAGGCCGGGCTGATGGCCGCCGCGGCCGTGAACTACCAGAGCGCGGGCACGATCGAGTTCCTCGTCGACGACGACGGAAACTTCTACTTCATCGAGATGAACACGCGCATCCAGGTCGAGCACCCGGTCACCGAGATGGTGACGGGCCTGGATCTCATCCGCGAGCAGATCCGCATCGCGGCCGGCGAGCGTCTCGGCTACCGCCAGGACGACGTCGAGTTCGAGGGCCACGCGATCGAGTGCCGCGTGAACGCGGAGAACCCGGTCACGTTCGCGCCGAGCGCGGGCCGCGTGACGTCGTGGCTGCCGCCCGGCGGACGCGACGTGCGCGTCGACAGTCACCTGATGGCGGACTACGCGGTGCCGCCGTTCTACGACTCGCTGATCGCGAAGATCATCGTGCGCGGCGACGACCGCGCCGACGCGCTGGCCCGGATGCGCCGCGCGCTCGGCGAGACCGTCGTGGAAGGTGTCAGGACGACCATCCCCTTCTTGCAGCGCGTGCTCGCGACCGGCGCTTTCATCGAGGGCCGGTTCACGAGCGCCGACTCCGCCGCGCTCCTGGCATGACTGGCACCGGAGCGGGCGGGCGCTTGAGCGCCCGGGGCCCGCGACTCTATGTCGTGGTGGACCGAAGCGCATGCGGGGGCCGCGACCTCGAAGAGATCTGTGCCGCCGCGATCGCCGGCGGCGCCGAGATGATCCAGCTCCGCGAGAAGACCGAGCCGTCGGGCACGATCTTCCCGCTCGCGAAGAAGCTCGCCGCCCGCTGCCGCGCCGCCGGCGTGCCGTTCATCATGAACGACCGCGTGGACCTGGCCGTCGCGGTCGACGCGGACGGCGTCCATCTCGGCCAGGAGGATCTGCCGCCCGCCGCCGCGCGCGCGATCATGAAGCCCGGCATGATCCTCGGGCTCTCGACGCACAGCGAGGAGCAGGCCGCCGCCGCGCAGGCCGCGGGGGCGGACTACGTCGCGGTCGGCTCGATGTTCCCGACCACGACCAAGCCGATCAAGCACCTCGTCGGCCCGCCGCTCGCTCGTCGCGTCAGGCCGCTGGTGAACGTGCCGCTGATCGGCATCGGCGGCATCACGCCCGAGAACGCCGGCGAGGTCATCGCCGCCGGCTGCGACGGTGTCGCCGTGATCTCCGCCGTCGGCGCGGCACCCGACCCGGCCGCCGCCGCGCGCCGGTTCGTCACCGCGATCGACGCCGCGCGCGGCAAACGCACGCCCTGACGCGCGCGCTTTCCTTGCTGGCGCGAGGGCGGCAGCTATGCCGATGGACGGTGGCGCGCAGGGCAAGGGCACCGTCAAGGTCGCCACGCAGAGCCCGCTCTCCGGCGGTCAGGCGGCGCTCGGTGAAGGCATCAAGCTCGGCGCGCAGCTCGCCGTCGACAAGCTGAAGGGTCCGCTCGAGAAGGCCGGCTGGAAGGTCGAGCTGGTGCCGTTCGACGACCAGGCCAAGCCGGACGTCGGCGTCGCGAACGCGAAGAACATCATCGCCGACAAGGACATCATGGTGGTGATCGGTCACCTGAACTCCGGCGTCGCCATTCCGTCCTCCGAGGTCTACAAGGAGCAGACGCTGGCGATGATCTCGCCCGCGAACACGAACCCGACCGTCACCGACCGCAACCTGCCGAACGTCAACCGGGTGTGCGGCCGCGACGACGTGCAGGGCGTGGTCGGCTCCGAGTTCGCGAAGGGCCAGAACGCGAAGTCGGTGTACGTGATCCACGACAAGACCGCGTACGGCCAGGGCATCGCGGACTTCTTCAAGGCCGACGCCGAGAAGAAGGGCGTCAAGGTCATCGGCTTCGAGGGCACGGAGGAGAAGTCGAACTTCGATCCGATCCTGACGCCGATCAAGGCCAAGAATCCCGACCTCATCTACTTCGGCGGCATCTACGACCAGGGCGCGCCGTTCTTCAAGCAGGCGCGCGAGAAGGGCTTGAAGGCAAAGTTCATGGGCCCCGACGGCATGGACTCGTCGGACCTGACGAAGATCGCCGGCAAGGCGGTCGTCGGCATGTACTACACCTCGGCCGCGGGCCCGGCCTCCGCGCTGCCGAAGGCGAAGACCTTCGTCGAGGAGTTCAAGAAGAAGTTCAACAAGAACCCCGAGCCCTACGCGGCGGAGGCGTACGACGCGACGGCGATCGCGCTGAAGGCCATCGAGGCCGCCGCGAAGTCCGGCAAGGTCGCGCGCGAGGACGTCTCCGCGCAGATCCGCAAGGTCAAGCACAGCGGGATCACCGGCGACATCGAGTTCGACGGCAAGGGCGACCGCAAGCGGGCGCTCTACTTCGTGCTCCAGGTCGCGAACGAGGACCCGGCCAAGTGGGGCGACAACAAGATCGTCAAGCAGCTGACGATCGCCCCGCCCGACAAGAAGTAAGACTGCCCCGCGGGGGCGGAGCTCGCTCCGCCCCCGCGCTCCTCCCCGCCGCTCGCGATGGACTACGAAATCCTCATCGGCATCCTGCCGCAGGTCGTCATCGACGGGCTGATCCTCGGGTTCATGTACGCGCTGATCGCGCTCGGCTACACGATGGTCTACGGCGTGCTCGAGTTCATCAACTTCGCGCACTCCGAGGTCTTCATCTTCGGCGCCTTCGTCGGCGTCGAGATCATGCTCGGGCTGAAGAGCGCCGGCGTCCTCGAGACGGTGCCGTGGATCGTGGTGCTCGTGCTGGTCCTCCTCGCGGGCATGGCGGCGAGCGGGCTGCTCGCGTTCACGATCGAGCGCGTCGCGTACCGGCCGCTCCGCCACGCGCCGCGCCTGATCCCCCTCATCTCGGCGATCGGCGTGTCGTTCTTCCTCCAGGACGTGATCCGCCTCGTGGAGTCGATCTGGCGCAACGCCTTCAACCTCGTGTATCCGACCATCGACACGCTGAACGAGCGCTTCGAGGTGACGTCGACGATCGACGTCTCGGTGAAGTCGCTCGTCGTGATCGTCGCCGCGCTGCTGATGCTGTGGGTGCTGCACGTGCTGGTAAATCGCACGAAGATCGGCACGGCGATTCGCGCGGTCGCCGAGGACCAGGCCGCAGCGAGCCTGATGGGCATCAACGTGAACCGGATCATCTCGCTGACGTTCGTGATCGGCGGCGCGATGGGCGGCGCCGCGGGCGTGCTGTTCGGCGTGCAGTACGGCCTGATCAACCCCTACACCGGATTCATCCCGGGCCTGAAGGCGTTCACGGCGGCGGTGCTCGGCGGCATCGGCAACATCCCCGGCGCGATGCTCGGCGGGCTCGTGCTGGGGCTGCTCGAAGCGTTCGCCGCGTCGTACCTGTCGCTCCTCACGGGCGGCGCGTTCGGCGCGGAGTACAAGGACATCTTCGCGTTCTCGATCCTGATCCTGATCCTGATCTTCCGGCCGAAAGGTCTGCTCGGCGAAGTCGTGCGGGAGCGCGCATGAGCGGCGCAGGAGCGGCCGCGTGAAGAACCCGCTGGTCGCGATCCCGCTGTCGGGCGCGCTGCTGATCGTCTCCGGCGTCGCCGTCGCGTCGTTCCCGCGCTCGGTGCTCGCGTTCCTCCTGTTCCAGGCGTCGATCCTCTACATCTACCTCGCGGCGATGCCGGCCTATCTGCGCGCGGCCCTCCTCGCCGTCGCGCTGCTCGTGATGATGCCGATCATCGGCGCCTACAACGTCTACTACCTCGAGATCGCGACGCAGGTGGGGATCTTCGCGGCGCTCGCGCTCGGGCTGAACATCGTCGTGGGGCTCGCGGGACTGCTCGACCTCGGCTACGTCGCGTTCTTCGCGGTCGGCGCGTACTCGTGGGCGATCTTCGGCTCCCCGCACGCCAACGTGATCTTCGGCGGCAGCGGCTTCCCGCTCCCCGGCGTCTGGTTCTACGCCTTCATCTTCGTGGGGCTCGCGGTCGCCGCGGGCGCCGGCGTGCTGCTGGGCCTGCCCGTGCTGCGGCTGCACGGCGACTACCTCGCGGTCGTCACGCTGGGCTTCGGCGAGGTCATCCGCGTGCTCGCGAACAACCTCGACAAGCCGATCAACTTCACGAACGGTCCGAAGGGCATCACGCCGATCAACCGGCCGCCCGTGCCGTTCGGCATCCCCTACGCCGAATACTCGTACTTCCTCGTGCTGCTGATCGTGCTGGTCGTCATCGTGGTGAACCGGCGGCTCGAGGACTCGCACATCGGCCGCGCGTGGGAAGCCATCCGCGAGGACCAGGTGGCCGCGCAGGCGATGGGCGTGCCGCTCGTGCGCGCGAAGCTGCTCGCGTTCGCGTGCGGCGCCTCGTTCGCCGGGGTGATGGGCGTGCTGTTCGCGGCCAAGCAGGTGTTCATCAACCCGGAGTCGTTCACGTTCCTCGAGTCGATCGGCGTGCTCGCGATGGTCATCCTCGGCGGCATGGGCTCGATCCCGGGCGCCGTGCTCGGCGCGACGATCGTCACCGTGCTGAATCTCCAGCTGCTGAAGGGCCTGAGCCTCTGGCTCAACGAGCTGAAGAACGCGGGCGTGGTGATCCTCGGCTATCCGCTCGCGAACCTCCCGACGCAGCTCGAGCCCGCGAAGTACGAGCGGATGATCTTCGGCGTGATCCTCGTGGTGATGATGATCTGGCGCCCGCAGGGCTTCCTCCCGGCGCGCCGGCGCCAGCGCGAGATCGAGGTGACGGCGGCCGAACCGGCCACCGAGCGGGCGGGCGCTTGAGCGCCCGGGCGCCCGCGAGTCCAACGGCCCTGTTCAGCGCGAAGGGCGTCACCAAGCGCTTCGGCGGGCTCACCGCGGTGCGCGACGTCGACTTCACGCTCGACGGCGGCATCGCCGCGATCATCGGCCCCAACGGCGCCGGCAAGACCACGCTGTTCAACTGCTTCACCGGCCTGTACGTGCCCGACGCCGGCGAGGTGCGGCTCGAAGAGCACTCACTGATCGGTCTGCGCGCCGACCAGATCACCGCGCTCGGCGTGTGCCGCACGTTCCAGAACATCCGGCTGTTCAAGGCGATGACCGCGGTCGAGAACGTGCTGGTCGGGATGCACGCGCGCGTGCGGCTCCACCTCTGGGACGTGCTCGCGCGCGGCCCGCGCTTCCGCGCGACGGAGCGGGAAGCGTGGCGGAGCGCGCGCGCGCTCCTCGAGCGCGTCGGCCTCGGCCGCCAGATCCACACCGAGGCGCGTCACCTGCCGTACGGCGATCAGCGCCGGCTCGAGCTCGCGCGCGCGCTCGCGTCGAAGCCGCGCCTGCTGCTGCTCGACGAGCCGACGGCCGGCATGACGGGCGCGGAGGCGCGCCAGCTCATGGGGCTGCTGCGCGGGCTCATCGCCGACTTCGGGCTCGCGATCGTGCTGATCGAGCACAACATGCGCGTGGTGATGGAAGTGTCCGATCGCGTGACCGTGCTGGACCACGGCGAGAAGATCGCCGAGGGCACGCCGCGCGAGGTGCAGACGAACGCGCGCGTGATCGAGGCGTACCTCGGGCGGCGCGGAGCGGCCAGTGCTGCGCCTTGACGACGTGCACGTCGCGTACGGCGAGATCCCCGCGCTCAAGGGCGTGGCGCTCGAGGTGCGGCAGGGCGAGATCGTCGCGCTGCTCGGCAACAACGGCGCCGGCAAGACGACCACGCTCCGCACGATCTCCGGCCTCCTCGTCCCGCTGCGCGGCGCGCTGACGCTCGAGGACCAGCCGCTCGGCGGCGTGCCGCCGCACGAGATCGTCCGGCGCGGGATCGCGCACGTGCCGGAGGGCCGGCGGATCTTCAACCGCCTCACCGTCCGCGAGAACCTCACGATGGGCGCGTACACGCGCAACGACACGACGGTGATCGCGAGCGACCTCGACCGCGTGCTCACGCTGTTTCCGCGCCTGGATGAACGCCTCACGCAGGTCGCCGGCACGCTCTCGGGCGGCGAGCAGCAGATGCTGGCGATCGGCCGCGCGCTCATGGCGCGCCCGCGCCTGCTGCTGCTCGACGAGCCGAGCATGGGTCTGGCGCCGGTGCTCGTCGAGCAGATCTTCGAGACCGTGCGCGACATCAACACGCAGGGCACGACGATCCTGCTCGTGGAGCAGAACGCCGCGATGGCGCTGTCTGTCGCGCAGCGCGGCTACGTGATAGAAACGGGCGCGATCGTGCTCAGCGGGACCGCGGCCGAGCTCGCCGACAATCCGGACGTCCGCCGCGCGTACCTCGGAGAGTAAGGGTAAGGAGACATCCATGCAGGGTCTGACCTGGGACGACCACAAGATCGGCGCGACCTACCAGACGCTCGGGCGCACGGTGTCCGAGACCGACATCGTCAACTTCGTGAACGCGGTCGGGCTGATCGAGCCGCTCTTCATGGACATGGAGTACGTGAAGAAGGAGTCGGTGTTCGGCACGCGCGCGGCGCCGGGGACGCTGACGTTCGCGCTGTCCGAGGGCCTCGTCATCCAGACCGGGCTGATCCACGGCGTCGCGATGGCGTGGCTCGGCGGCGAGGTCAAGGTCGTGGCGCCCGTACTGGCGGGCGACACGATCCGCGTCGAGGTGGAGATCGCCGACAAGCGCGAGACGAAGAAGCCGGACCGCGGCATCGTCACCTACAAGCACCGCGTGTTCAACCAGCGCGGCGAGACCGTGATGGAGCTGAAGCTCCAGCGCATGATCCGGCGGAAGCAGGCGCAATAATTGACCGCCATGGGCGGTCAAGGTTTGTCGTGTGCTCATCCTTAGCCGCGCCGACGTCGAGGCGCTGCTCGAGCCCCGCGAGCTGATCGACGCCTTCGACCGCGCGTTCGCCGCGCACGCGGCCGGCCACTCGCGCATCCCGCCGCGCGCCGTCGTGCCGACCACGGACGACGGCGTGCTGCTCGTCATGCCGGCGCTCGACGACGTCGCGGCGGGCACCAAGCTGGTCACGCTCTACACCGGCAATCAGGCGCGCGGCGTCCCGACGATCTTCGGCACCTACGTGCTGATGGACGTCACGACCGGCGCGCCGCTCGCGTTCATGGATGCCACGTTTCTCACGGGCCTGCGCACCGGCGCGACGTCCGCGGTCGCCGCGCGCTACCTGGCGCGGCGCGACGCGAAGACGCTGGTGTGCTTCGGCGCCGGGGTCCAGGCCGGCTTCCAGCTCCGCTGTCTCACCGCCGAGCTGCCGATCGAGCGCATCGAGGTCGTCGGCCGCGATCCCGCGCGCGCGCACAGCTTCGCCGAGTCGTGGAGCGGACAGCTCGGCCTGCCGGTGACCGTCACGACGGATCGCGATGGCGCCGTCGCGCACGCCGACGTGATCACGTGCGCGACGACCGCGACGACGCCGCTGTTCGACGGCCGCCGCCTGAGCGCCGGCACGCACGTCGACGGCGTCGGCACGTTCCAGCCGGCCGCGCGAGAGCTCGACGGCGAGACGATCCGGCGCGCGCGCGTCGTCATCGATCAGCCCGCCACCATCGACAACGCCGGCGACCTCGCGATCGCGATCGCCGAAGGCGTGATCGGGCGCGGCCACGTCGCGGGCACGCTGGCCGACCTCACCAGCGGAAAGATCGTCGGCCGCACCTGCGCGGACGAGATCACGGTGTTCAAGTCGGAGGGGTACGCGCTGGAGGATCTCGTGGCGGCGCGTCTCGCGTACACGCGGGCCAGAGCGCGCGGCATCGGCATCGACGTCCCGTTCTGAGCGGGCTTCAGTTCGGGCGCCCGCTCGTCGCTGCACCGGACGACTTCGCTGACGTACACTCGGGCCATGAATCGAACCGTGGAGAAGCTCTCGACGAGCGGTCCGGTCCCGATGTACGACGAGGGCCGGATCGTGCAGGTCAGCGTGTCGAACGGCGGCGTGCCGAAGACGGCCGTGCCGGGCGCGCGCATCACCGAGGACGGCGTCGAGGGCGACCGTCAGCGCGACCGCGAGCATCACGGCGGTCCGGATCGCGCGGTGTGCCTGTTCTCGATGGAGCGGATCCGCGATCTCCAGGCCGAAGGCCACAAGATCGCGCCGGGCGCGGTCGGTGAGAACCTGACGCTCGAAGGCGTCGACTGGGACGCCGTGCAGCCGAACAGCCGCATCCTGCTCGGCGACGAGGTCGCGCTCGAGATCACGCGCTACACGTCGCCGTGCATGAAGGTCGGCCCCGTGTTCGCGGACGGGAAGTTCTCGCGGATCTCGCAGAAGCGGCACGCGGGCTGGAGCCGCGTCTACGCGCGCGTGCTCGTCCCGGGCACGGTCATGACCGGCGACGCGGTCCGCGTGCTCCCTCCCGGAGCGGGAGAAATCACATGAGCCTCGACGAGCTGCTCGCCCGCCAGGTCGCGCGCTTCATCGACCGCAAGCCGGACTGGGACGCGTTCGCCGACGCCCGCGTCGACGGCTATCGCCGCGCGCAGCATCGCTTCATCGGCGCCGGCGGATCGGGCAAGCACGGCGGAACCGACTTCATCCCGGCCGATCACTTCACGCTGAGCATCATGTTCGTGCCGCCGGGCCAGGGCAACGCCGCGCACACGCACGAGGTCGAGGAAGTCTTCTTCATCCTCCAGGGCAAGGTGAAGGTCTTCTTCGAGGACGGCGCGGGCAAGCGCGTCGAGACCGTGCTCGGGCCGTGGGACTGCGTCGCGTGCCCCGCGAACGTCATCCACGGCTACGAGAACGTGGGCCTCGAGCCGGCCTACCTTCAAGTGATGCTCGGCGCGCCGAAGCCGCAGCTCATGGGCTACGTCGACGAGGGTCTCGCCCGCCGCCGTGACGAGCATCTGAAGTCCCCGGCCCGGTGACCGCTCCCGTCGCCGGCGCGCCGGCGGTCGGCGCCTCGCTCAAACGCAAGGAAGACGCGCGCCTCGTCGTGGGGCGCGGGCGCTATCTCGACGATCTGCGGCTGCCGGATCTCCTCCACGCGGTGCTCGTGCGAAGCCCGCACGCTCACGCCGACGTCACGAGCATCGACGCGCGGGCCGCGCTTGCCGTCGACGGCGTCGTCGCGGTGCTGACGCGCCGCGAGCTGCCGGAGCTCGGCGGCTCGATCCCCGCGCTCGTTCCGGAGCCGAAGCGCCGCGCGTACGCGCATCCGGCGCTCGCGGCGGACCGCGTGCGCCACGTCGGCGAGGCCGTCGCGATCGTCGTCGCCACCGATCCTTATCGCGCGGCTGACGGCGCCGCCGCGGTGGACGTGCGCTACACGCCGCGCGCCGCCGCGACGCGCGTGGCGACCGCTCTCGGCACTCGCGGAGCGCCGGAATTTACTTCCGGCGCGGAGCGCGGGGGGCTTGGGGGGCGCCCGGAGCCCCCTCTCGGCACTCGCGGAGCGCCGGAATTTACTTCCGGCGCGGAGCGCGGGGGGCTTGGGGGGCGCCCGGAGCCCCCTCTCGGCACTCGCGGAGCGCCGGAATTCACTTCCGGCGCGGAGCGCGGGGGGCTTGGGGGGCGCCCGGAGCCCGCTCTCGGCACTCGCGGAGCGCCGGAATTTACTTCCGGCGCGGAGCGCGGGGGGCTTGGGGGGCGCCCGGAGCCCGCTCTCGGCACTCGCGGAGCGCCGGAATTTACTTCCGGCGCGGAGCGCGGGGGGCTTGGGGGGCGCCCGGAGCCCCCCATCCCATTGGTCCAGCCCAACTGGCCAGACAATCTGTTCGCGACCACGACCAGCGCCGTCGGCGACGTCGCACGCGGCCTCGCGAACGCGGAGATCGTCGAGCGCGTCCGCCTCGCCTACCCGCGCGTTTCCGGCACGCCGATCGAGCCGCGCGGCGTGATCGCGCAGCCCGATGCCGCCGGCGGCGTGACGGTGTGGACGTCGAGCCAGGTGCCGTTCGGCGTGCGCGCCGCGGTCGCCGGGATCCTCGGCGTGCCTGAAGAGCGGATCCGCGTGATCGTGCCCGACGTCGGCGGCGGCTTCGGCGTGAAGGGCCACGTGTATCCGGAAGACGTCGTCATCCCGGCGGTCGCGCGCCACCTGCGCCGTCCCGTGAAGTGGGTCGAGACGCGGACCGAGCACCTCCTCACGGCCGCGGCGGATCGGGATCAGGAGCACGAGGCGACGATCGGCATCACGCGCGACGGCACCATCACCGCGATCGAGACGCGCTTCACCCGCGATCACGGCGCGTTCCCCACGCTGGGCGAAGCGATCACGCTCAACACGATCAACCACCTTCCCGGTCCGTATCGCGTGCCGACCTACAGGGCGACCGCGGACAACGTCGTCACGCACAAGACGTTCCTCGCGGCGTATCGCGGCGCCGGGCGGCCCGAAGCCGCGTTCGTGCTCGATCGTCTCCTCGACCGCGCCGCGCGCGCGAGCGGTGTCGATCCCGTGGAGCTGCGCCGCCGCAACCTGATCCGCGCCGGGGAGATGCCGTACGCGTCCGGGCTCAGCTACCGCGACGGTGTGCCGATCAGCTACGACCCGGCGGACTACGTCGCGGCGTTCGATCGCATGATCGAGCGCTTCGACTACGCGACGTGGCGCAAGGAGCAGCACGCGCGCCGGGGAACGCGTCGGCCGATCGGGATCGGCGTGTCGGCGTACGTGGAGGGCACCGGGCTCGGTCCGTTCGAGGGCGCCGACGTGCGCGTCGATCCGAACGGCAAGGTCTTCGTCTATCTCGGTGTCTCGCAGCAGGGACAGGGCCACGAGACGGTGTTCGCGCAGATCTGCGCGGATCGTCTCGGCGTCGCCGTCGACGACGTGATCGTCGCGGGCGGCGACACGCAGCTCGTCGGCTACGGCATGGGGACGATCGCCAGCCGTGTCGCCGCCGTCGCCGGGCCCGCGGTGGCGCAGGCGACCGACGACGTGGCCGACAAGGCGCGGCGCGTGGCCGCGGAGCTGTTCGAGTGCGCGGCGGAAGACGTGGTCCTGCGCGCCGGGCACGCGGAAGTGCGCGGCGCGCCGGATCGCCGGCTTCCGCTCGCGCGCGTCGCGCGCGCGGCGTTGCGCAGCCGGGCGTCGGCGACGGCCGGCGGCACGCCGGGGCTCAGCGCGTGCGCGTTCTTCTACCCGGGCTCGGTGACGTGGGCGTTCGGCGGCCAGGCGGTCGTCGTCGAGGTCGACGTCGAGACCGGGGTGGTGACCCTGCTCCGCTGTGTCGCCGTCCACGATTGTGGACGTCCGATCAACCCGATGATCGTCGAGGGCCAGCTCCACGGCGGGATCGCGCAGGGCATCGGCAGCGCGCTCTACGAGGAGCTGATCTACGACGACGCCGGCCAGCTCCTCACCGCGACGTTCATGGACTACTGTCCGCCGCGCGCCGACCAGATCCCCCCGCTCGACGTGTCGTCGCTCGACTATCCGTCGACGGTGAATCCGCTCGGCATCAAGGGCGTCGGCGAGAGCGGGATCATCGCGGGCGCGGCCGCGATCGGCAACGCGGTGGAAGACGCGCTCGCGGATCGCGGCGTCGTCGTCACGCGCGTGCCGCTCACGCCGTCGCGCGTGTTCGAGCTGTTGCGCGGGGGGTTGACGTGAGCGATTCGATCGCTATCATGACGACCTTGTAGTTTCGGCACGCAGTGCCGAATTGACCAAAGGCCGCACCCCGGATGACCGGGGGCAACAAGGTGATTGAGGACTATGGACCCGATTCGACGGTATCTCGATCCGAAGGCCGCAAGAGTCGTCATCGCCCTCATCGTCGCCGCGCAAATCGCCGCCGTGCTCGGATTCAGCATGAGCTACGCGCGGCAAGCCCGCCGGATCGCCGAGCTCGAGGACGAGGTCTGTCGCGAGCGTCTCGCGCGCTTCCCGAATCTCGTCGCCGATGCCCCGTGCCGGAATGCCCAGAACGTGCTGGCGCAGGTGCTGCCGCAGCGCTGGCAGCCGCTCGCGGAGCCGGCGAGCGCGGGGCAGCGGTTCGGCGCGCGCGTCGTGGGCTGGCAGGCCGTGTCGGGCGAGGCCGGCGGAGCGCTGCGCGTCCGGGCCCGCTGAGCCGCCACGCGCGCGTCCGCGTGACGCGCGCGTGCTAGAGTGCCGCGCGTGAAATCGACCGCCGTGCTGCGCGCGCGCATCGACGAGATCCTCGCGGGCGTGCGCGCCGCGACGAACGCCGCGCGCGTCACCCTGCGCATCGATCTTCCGGAGCGCGGCATCGACGTCGAGGACGTCGCCGGAGAATCGCTGGCCCCGGGCGTCGCGTCGCTGCGCGGACAGCGCGCGATCGATCAGCGCGCGGCCGGCTCGATCAAGTGGCTCGACGCCCACCGGCGCGTGCTCGTCCAGAACGATCTGCGCGGCGGTGTCGAGCCCTCGCCACCGCCGGAGCTGATGTCCATCTTCAAGGTCAGCGCGCAGATGCTGGCACCACTCGTGCGCGGCGACGCGCTCACGGGATGGATCTCCGTGCACGGCATCACGGGACCCAGGGAGTGGAGCGCGGAGGACGTGAGCGCGATCGAGCGCGGCGTCGCGGAGATCCAGCGCGAGCTCGACACCCCGGACGGTCACGGCCGGCTCGCGGGCAAGGTCGCGCTGATCACGGGCGGCAACACCGGCATCGGGCGCGCGGTCGCGCTCGCCTACGCGGACGAAGGCGCCGACGTCGCGATCGCGTGGATCGCGCGCGAACCCGACGCGCGCTCGCTCGTCGCCGAGATCGAGCGCCGCGGGCGTCATGCCCTCGCCGTCCGCTGCGACGTCACGGCGGAAGCCGACGTGCAGGCGCTCGTCCGCGCGGTGACCGAGCGTTTCCAGCACCTCGACGTCCTCGTCAACAACGCGGGGATCCAGAAGGCGCAGCCGATCACCGGCACGACGGTCGAGGACTGGGAGCGGATGATCGCCGTGCACCTGCGCGGCGCGTTCCTGTGCTCGCGCGAGGCCGCGCGCGTGATGATCCCGCGGCGCGCCGGACGGATCATCCTGCTCAGCTCGCAGCTCGCGTACATCGGACGGCCGAACTACACCGCGTACTCCGCGGCCAAGGGCGGCCTCCTGACGTTCACACGGGCGCTCGCTCAGGAGCTGGCGCCGCACGGCATCCTGGTCAACGCGATCGCGCCCGGGCTGATCGACACCGGCTTCGATCCGCTGCCGGAGGAGACGAAGCGCGCGCACGCGGCGTCGCTGCCGCTCCAGCGCCTGGGAATGCCGGAAGACCTCGTCGGCGCGTTCGTCTTCCTCGCGTCCGACGAGAGCCGCTACTTCTGCGGCCAGACGCTCCATCCGAACGGCGGCGAGATCATGCCGTAGACCGTCGAGGGGGCCTCGACGGCTAGAGGTAGTCGTCGAGCGGCTGCGGTGGCGCCGCGAACTTCCTGACTTTCGAGTGCGAGAGCCCGAGGCCGACGAGGCTCTCCGCCATCTTCACGCCGACCGCGACCGGGTCGAGCACCGGAATGCCGGCGAGCTCTGACAGCTCGGCGTCGTAGCCGCAGAGACCGGCGCACGCGAGGATCACGACCTCGGCCCGGTCCTCGCTCACGATGTGGCGGATCTGCCCGGTGAGCTCGCGCAGCGTGCGCGCGCGGTCGGTGACGCACTCCTCCACGTTCACGTTGATCGCGCGCACCGACGCGCACTTCGCCTCGAAGCCGTAGTAGCGCACGAGGTCCTGCTGGTACGGCACGAACTGCTGCAGCATGGTGAGCGTCGTGAAGCGATGGCCGAGCAGGCTGGCGACGGCCATCGACGACTCCGCGATCGACACCACCGGCACGCTCAGCGCTTCCTTCAGCGCGTCGATGCCGACGCGCCCGAAGCCCGCGAGCACGATCGCGTCCGGCCGCTCCACCGCGGCGGCGTCGAGGCACGTGCGGATCATGAACGCGCCCGAGAGGTAGTCCGCGAACGCGGAGTCGATGTTGCGCGTGCCGCCCTTCGTCGTGACCGGCACGAGCGCGGTGCCCGGTCCGGCGGCGCGGCGGGCGGAATCCATGATGGCGCCCGTGACCGTCTCCGAGCTGTTCGGGTTGATCACCATGATCTTCACGCGGTCATCCTCCCGGCGGCCGGTGATGCGCGATCCAGTGGCGCGCGATGTCGACGCGCCGGCAGATCCACACATCCGAGTGGCGCTGGACGTGATCGAGGAACCGCGCAAGCGCGGCCGTGCGGCCCGGCCGGCCCATGAGCCGCATGTGCAGGCCGACCGACATCATCTTCGGACGCTCGGCACCTTCGGCGTAGAGCACGTCGAAGGCGTCGCGCACGTACGAGAGCCAGTCGTCGCCGGTGCCGAGCCCGCCGGGCAGCGCGAAGCGCATGTCGTTGTTGTCGAGCGTGTACGGCACGACCAGGTGGTTCTTTCCGGAGACACGCGTCCAGTACGGCAGATCGTCGTCGTACGCGTCGGCGTCGTAGAGGAATCCGCCTTCCTCGACGACGAGACGGCGCGTGTTCGGACTGAGCCGTCCCGTGTACCACCCGAGCGGCCGGCTGCCGGTGACGCGCGTGAGGACGTCGATCGCGCGCCGCATGTGCTGGCGCTCGATCTTCTCGGGCACGAACTGGTAGTCGATCCAGCGCCAGCCGTGGCTCACGACCTCGTGGCCGGCCTCGACGATCGCCGCCGCGGCCTCGGGATGCCGCTCGAGCGCCATCGCGACCGCGAACACGCTGATCGCGATCCCGCGCTGCTCGAAGAGCCGCATCAGACGCCAGAAGCCGGCGCGCGTGCCGTAGTCGTACATCGACTCGACCTGCACGTTGCGCACGCCGCGCAGCACCGGCATGCCGATGACTTCCTGGAGGAACGCTTCGGCCTCGCGATCGCCGTGCAGGATCGACCGCTCGCCGCCTTCCTCGTAGTTCATCACGATCTGCAGCGCGAGCCTGGCACCTCCGGGCCATCTCGGATTGGGTGGATGCTTGCCGTACCCGACCAGGTCGCGCGGGTACGACTGACGCCCCTTGCTTCGCCTGTGTCCCGCCACGCCGCGACTTTACTCGGAAGGAATTCGCAACGGCATCACGCCAAGGCCGAGCGCTCTCGCCGTGCGTCGGACTCGGCGGTCCAGGCTCAAAACGCTGAAGTCCTCAGAGAGGCCCTTCGCGACGAGAGCGCTGGCGAGATGGAGCGCATCGAGGGATCGGACCGGATCGCCCGGGAAGGGTTGGCGTGCGCGTGCGACGATCCCGGGGCTGATCCTGAGCAATGTCCAACGCGCGGTCGTCGCCTCGAAGAGCTCTCGACGATGCGCGACTTCCGAGCGCGGAATTTCCCACATCACCTCGGCGTGGATCAAGGTCCGGTCGCACTCGACGCACGTGAGGTCCGAGGACACGATGCGGTCCGCCTCAGCCATTGCCGCGCCGACAGTATCGCGCTCGGCTTCGCCGAGCAGCCAGGCAACGACCCCGCTGGATTCGGCGTAGAGAGTCAGCGGCCGCCTCGCACCTCGTCGAGGAGACGCTGGGCTCTACCTGGCGAGACGAGCGGAGGCAACCGCCGGTAGATGCGGGGATCATGCGGCTGTCCCAGAATCGCCAGGCCACGTCGAGCAAGCTCTGCGAACGCGTCCCGGGCGGCGCGCGACTGACGCATACGGCGCGCGGCCTTCGCCGGCTTCTTGAGTGCGTTCGAGCGGTGCCTCTTCACGTGACCACCCTAGCGTCGCGAAGACACACGCGTCAATGTCCAGAGATTGATACAGGATCGTGGCTGTCAGACGCGGCCGATGCCGGCGGCGCCGAGGTTGTCGTCCGTGCGAGTCGCCGACGCGCCGGCCGCGGTGTAATGAGCGAGCGCGGCGTCGACGCCGGCGCCGGCGGGCGTCGCGAATCCGTCGCGGCGGAGGACACTCTCCAGCGCGGCGAGGCACAGAAGGACGTGCTGGCGCTGCGCGGACCAGCCCATCGTGCCGATGCGCCAGATCTTGCCCTGCAGCGGTCCGAACGCGGCGCCGATCTCGATGCCGAAGTCTTCGACCAGGCGACGGCGCACGCGCAGCTCGTCGACACCGTCCGGCACGACGACCGGCGTGACGAACGGCAGGCGATGCGCGGGCGGCTCCTTGCCGAAGAGCGACAGGCCGAGCGCGGCGATGCCGGCGCGCAGCGCGTCGCCGTGCAAGCGATGGCGAGCGAACCGCGCCGGCAGCCCTTCCTCCACCATCGCGCGCAGCGCCTCGCGCAGGCCGTACACCATCGCGGTCGGCGCGGTGTGGTGATTGAAGCGCTTCGGGCTCCAGTAGTCGGCGAGCTGCCCGAGGTCGAGATAGTTGCTCCGGACTTTCGTGCGGCGCGCGGCGATGGCCGCCTCGACGCGCGCGTTGTACGTCAGCGGCGCGAGGCCCGACGGACACGAGAGACATTTCTGCGTGCCCGCGGTCGCGATGTCGATGTCCCAGTCGTCGACCGCGACCTCCGAGCCGCCGAGCGTGACCACGGAGTCCGCCATGACGAGCGCGCCGTGCGCGTGCGCGACGCGCGCGATCTCGGCCAGCGGCTGGAGAACGCCCGTCGAGGTTTCGCCGTGGACGATCGCGACGAGCTTCGCAGGCGCCGCGCGGAGCGCGGCCTCGATCGGCGCGGGATCGAGCACCCGTCCCCACTCGCCACGCACGGCCACGACGTCGGCGCCGCAGCGCTCGGCGATCTCGATCATGAGAAGGCCGAACCGGCCGCACTCGCCGACGACGACGCGGTCGCCGGGCTCCACGACCGAGCCGATCGCGGCCTCGAGCCCCGCGCGCCCGGTGCCTGAAACGGGATACGCCTGCGCGTTGCGCGTCTGGAACGCCGTGCGCGAAAGCGCGATGACCTCGTTCATGATCGCGGTGAACTCGGGGTCGAACTGCCCGAGCAGCGGCGTCGACATCGCGCGAAGGACGCGCGGATCGGCCATGGACGGGCCCGGGCCGAGGAGGATCCGGGGCCCGGGAAGGAGGTCGCCGACGGACATGCCGGCGAAATTATAATGGGCGGCGATGAGCCTCGCGCGACAGCACGTCAGCTGGACGGACGTCGGCCGGATGGTCCGGATGCTCCTGGTGCAGATCCCCCGCGACTACGACAACATCATGGTCATCACCCGCGGCGGCATGGTCCCGGCCTGCCTGATCAGCGAGCGCACCGGAATCCGCAACATCCTGTGCGCGGCGGTGGTCTTCTACGAGGGCTCCCGGCAGAAATACGCGGAGCCGATGTTCGTCCAGTTCCCCACGGACGAGCACGTGAAGGGCCGCCGCATCCTGGTGATCGACGACGTGTGGGACACGGGCAGCACGATCGTCGCGGTGCGCGATCGCCTGCGTAACTCCGGCGCGAGCGCCGAGGTGTGCGTGCTGCACTACAAGCCGTCGCACAGCCGCTTCCCGGGCGACAAGCCCGACTACTACGCCGAGGAAACGGACGGCTGGATCGTCTATCCCTGGGATCCTGACCTGCCGCTGCCGTAGAGGCGCCGGCCCCGGCCGTCGCAGGCGTCGACACGAAGCTCGTCGGACAACCGCTCAAGCGTCTCGAAGATCCCCGGCTGCTGCGAGGCCGGGCGGTCTTCGTCGACGATCTCCGCCTCCCCGATCTCCGGCACGTCGCGTTCGTGCGGAGCGTGCATCCGCACGCGCGATTTCGTGTCGACGTCACGGCCGCACGGACGATCGCCGGCGTCGTGAGCGTCGTCACGGCGGACGATCTCGACGCGCGCGAGATCCCGACCGTCATCCCCCATCCCGAGCTGCGCGATTGCCGTCAGCCGCTCCTCGCGCGAGGGAAAGTCCGCTACGTCGGCGAAGCGATCGTTGCCGTCGTCGCCGAGAGCCGGTACGCAGCCGAAGACGGCGCCGCGGCCGTGAACGTCGAGTACGAGCCACTCGATGCCGTGCGCGACGCGGAGCATGCCGTCGAGGCCGGCGCGCCACTGCTGCACGAGTCGCTCGACGACAACCTCGCGGCCACGTTCGCCGTCGAGGCCGGCGACGTCGATGCGGCATTCGCGACGGCCGAGGTCACCACGCGCGGCCGGTACTACGTGCACCGCCACACCGGGATGCCGCTCGAAACGCGCGGCGTCGTCGCGCGCTTCGATCCAGGCACCGGCCGGCTCACGCTGTGGTCGTCCACGCAGTGGCCGCACACGCTGCGCGACGTGCTGCGCGACGTGCTCGGCATCGCGGAGCACGACGTCCGCGTGATCGCGCCGGACGTCGGCGGCGGGTTCGGCGTGAAGCAGGAGATCTATCCCGAAGAATTGCTGCTCGCGCTGTTGGCGATGCGTCTGCGCGTGCCGCTCAAGTGGATCGAGACCCGGCGCGAGCACGTGCTGAACACCGCGCACGCGCGCGAGCAGTGGCACGAGGTCGAGCTCGCCGCGAAGCGCGACGGCACGATCCTCGGCATGCGCGCGAACGTGCTGGCGGATCTCGGCGCCTACGCGCGGAGTCTCGGCGTGCTCTGTCCCTCGATCACCGCGGCCAGCCTGCCGGGGCCGTATCGATTCCGGAACTACGCGTGCGACGTGCGCGTCGCGCTCACGTCGAAGACGCCGGCAGGCGCCTATCGCGGCGCGGGCCAGCCCGAGGCCGTCTTCGCGACCGAGCGCGCCGTCGACGATCTGGCGCGCGAGCTCGGCCTCGATCCCGTCGAGGTGCGACGCAAGAATCTCATCCGGCGCGACGAGTTCCCGTGGAACACCGGGACCGGATCCGCGCAGGTGCCGATCGAGTACGACAGCGGCGACTACGCTCGCGCGCTCGACACCGCACTCTCGCTCATCGGCTACGACACGCGGCGCAAGGAGCAAATCGAGGAGCGCGCGAGGGGGAACGGCCGCGTGCTCGGCATCGGCGTCGCGAGCTACGTGCTGCTCACCGGCCTCGGCCCGCACGAAGGCGCGGTGCTTCGCATCGACGGCTCCGGCAAGGCGCTGTTGATCACCGGCGCGTCTCCGCACGGTCAGGGCACCGCGACCGCGCTCGCCCAGATCGTCGCCGACGAGCTCGGCCTGCGCCCCGAGGACGTCGGCGTGCGGCACGGCGACACCGCGCTGATCCCGTACGGTGTCGGCACGTACGCGAGCCGCAACGCCGTCGTCGCGGGCAGCGCCGCCTTGATCGTCGCGCGCAGCGTGCGCGCCAAGGCGCTGAAGGTCGCGGCGCACCTTCTGGAAGTGTCCGAGCGGGATCTCGAGCTGGCGGACGGCGAAGTCCGCGTCGCCGGCGCGCCGGACGAGCATCGCACGCTCGCGGAGCTTGCGGCGGCCTGCGCACCCGGAGCCGATCTGCCCGACGGCATCTCGCCCGGGCTCGAAGCGACGCACTACTTCCCCGCCCCGCGCGCGACGTTTGCGAGCGGCGCTCACGCCGCGGTCGTCGAGATCGAGCGCGAGACCGGGCGGCTGACGATCCTCGACTACGCGGTCGCGAGCGACGCGGGCCCGCTCATCAACCCGCGCATCGTCGAGGGACAGCTTCACGGCGGCGTCGCGCAGGGCATCGGCGGCGCGCTGTACGAAGAGCTCGCGTACGACGAGCACGGCCAGCCGCGCGCGCAAACGCTGATGGACTACACGATGCCCTCGGCCGCGCAGATTCCGGCGGTGCGCATCGCGCACCTCGACACGCCGAGCCCGCTCAACCCGCTCGGGGTCAAGGGCGTCGGCGAAGCGGGCACCGTCGCGCCGTGCGCGGCCATCGTCGCCGCCGTCGAGGACGCGCTGCGCCCGCTCGGCGCGCGCTTCACCGCCACGCCGATCCGCGCCGAAGACCTGTGGCGTAGGCTGAGCTGATGGCGCTGCCGTTCTCTCCGCCGCTCGCCCCGATGCTTTCCACTGCCGCCGATCGTCTGCCGGACGGTGACGGCTGGCAGTTCGAGCCGAAGTGGGACGGCTTCCGCACGCTCGTGTTCCGCGACGGGGACGAGCTCCTGCTGCAGAGCCGCGACGAGAAGCCGATGAATCGCTACTTCCCCGAGCTCGTGGCGCCGCTGACCGCCGCGCTGCCGGAGCGCAGCGTCGTCGACGGCGAGATCGTCATCGTCGGTCCCGACGGGCTCGACTTCGAGGCGCTGCTGCTGCGCATCCATCCCGCCGCGTCGCGCGTGAAGCTCCTGGCGGCGGAATCGCCGGCGTCGTTCGTCGCGTGGGACCTGCTGGCGCTCGGTGACGAAGATCTGCGCGCGGCGCCGCTCGCCGAGCGGCGCACGCGACTCGAGCAGGCGCTGGGACGCGCGACGCCGCCCGTGCACGTCTCGCCCGCGACGCGCGACCGCGCGCTCGCGGAAGACTGGTTCCAGCGCTTCGAGGGCGCGGGGCTCGACGGCGTCATGGCCAAGCGTCTCGACGAGCCGTACAAGCCCGGCGAGCGCTCGATGATCAAGGTCAAGCACGCGCGCACCGCGGACTGCGTGGTCGCCGGCTTCCGGTGGCACAAGAACGGGCCCGGCACGATGGTCGGCTCGCTCCTGCTCGGCCTCTACGACGACGACGGCACGCTGCACCACGTCGGCGTGACGGCGGCGTTCAGCAACGCGGCGCGGAAGCATCTCGTGGAGGAGCTGGCGCCGCTGCGCGAGAACGCGCTCGCGAAGCATCCGTGGCACGACTGGAAGGAATCCGAAGAGTCGAGCCAGCGCATGCCCGGCGGCACGAGCCGCTGGAATCGCGGCAAGGACCTGAGCTGGGAGCCGCTGCGGCCCGAGCGCGTCGTCGAGGTGTCGTACGACCACATGCAGGGCACGCGCTTCCGCCACGCCGCGCACTTCGTCCGCTGGCGGCCGGACAAGCCGCCGCGCGAGTGCCGCTACGATCAGCTCGAGGTCACCCCGGCCTACGAGCTCGAGCGCGTGTTCGGCGCGCGCTCCGAGCGGCGCCAGGGATCGTAGTCGGGATCGGGCGCTTCCTCCGCGGGGCGCTCGGCCTCGGGGACATGCCGCAGGTTCACGCGGATGCGCGTCCACGTGCTCGAGCGGCCGCGCATCGTGTCGATCAGCACGTCATCGACCCGGAGGAGCGAGGCCGCCGCGGGATGACGCCCTTTCCAGCGCTCGAGCCCCGCGAGCGCGTCCTCCTTGTGCGGCGCCTTCGCCACCGTGATCAGCGGATGCGCCGATCGGCGAGCGGCGGTGCGTTCGGCGCTCGCGGCGCCCTTCCGGCGCGACGGCGCCACGCGCGCGGGCTCGTCGTCGCGCTTGCGATAGTGCGGAGGCCACGGCGCGTCGCCCTGCCCCGCGGCCTCCTGCGCGGCGGAGAGCGCGAGCAGCGCGTCGAGCGAGCCCGCCGCGTCGTCGATGCCGGCCGACGCGTCACCGCGCTCGGCGAAGCGCCGCGGCGCGGTCACGAGCGTGAACGCGGCGGGATCGCACGCCGCGACTTCGTCCCACTCGAGGGGCATCGACACGCGTGCGTCGCGCGTCGGCCGCACCGACCACGCCGAGGCCACCGTGCGGTCCTTCGCGTTCTGGTTGTAGTCGAGGAACACGCCGTGGCGCTCTTCCTTCCACCACTTGCTCGTCGCAAGCTCGGGGGCGCGGCGCTCGACCTCGCGCGCGACCGCGAGCGCCGCGCGCCGCACCTGGTCGAAGCTCCAGCGCCGCTCGATTCTCGCGTTCACGTGCATCCCGCGCGAGCCGGACGTCTTCGGCCAGCCGCGCAGCCCGTGCTCCTCGAGCACGTCGCGCACGACCAGCGTCACGCGCCGGACGTCGTCCCACGCCACGCCGGGCCCCGGATCGAGATCGACGCGCAGCTCGTCGGGGTGATCGAGAGCGTCCGCGCGCACCGGATGCGGATTCAGGTCGATGCAGCCGAGGTTGACGATCCACAGGAGCTGGGCGGCGTCGCGCACGACGATCTCCTCCGCCGTGCGTCCCGATGGAAACGCGAGCTCGACGGTCTCGATCCAGTCCGGACGCTGCGCGGGCGCACGCTTCTGGAAGAACGGCTCGCCGCCGGCGCCGTCCACGTAGCGCTTGAGGACGATCGGGCGCCCGGCGATCCCCCGCAGCGCGCCATCCGCGACGGCGGCGTAGTACTTCACGAGGTCGAGCTTCGTGTGACCCGCGTCCGGGAAGAAGACCTTCTCCGGGTTGGTGACCACGACCTCGCGCCCCCCGGCCGTCACCACCGTCGACAGCGACTTCGCCATGCCCACAGTCTGGCACGCGAACCAGATAGAGTGGTGTTCAGAGCGACCCGGTCACGAAGTCGCCCGTGAGCAGCTCGACTGCTCAGGCGCCTCGATCGGCACGGGGCTCCCGCGTGCGCCACGTGCTGGCGAACCGGCGCGAGGTGCCGTGTGCCACGGGTCGCCACGACGGACCAATGAGTTCCTCCGGGAATCGACGACCTCGGCGGCACTCGTGGGCCGCTTGCTCGACGACATGCGAGCCGACGTGATTCTGTGTACGCACACCGGCCTGAAGTGGCATCGCGCGTTGCCTGACGGCCGCCATCTCGTGAACGCCGGCGCCATCGGGCGCCCCGAGAACGACGGCACGCGCCGCGCGTGGTATCGCTTCCGCTGCGCGGCGTCACTTCGCAGGTGGGCGATCCTCAGTGCCGCTCCGCGAGCACGGCGTCTTCCATCGATCACAGTCGCGTCGTCAACGCCAGCAGCCACTCCGGCATGTGGTCCACCATCCACGCCTCGACGGTCCGGTCCATGCGGGACAGCGTGAGCCCGCCGATGACGACCAGCGCCGCGCCCATCAGCGGCTTGCCGACCGCTGCGATCGCACCGAGCGCGTCACTGCGAGCGACGAGCGCATGGCGTGAGCCGTACGCGAGGATCAGCACGGGGACGACAGCGCCGACTGCAAACACGAACATGACGGCGCCAGCCTGCGCCACGCCTTCGCCTTGCGTGGCGAGCGTGACGGCTGCGGCCAACGTCGGTCCCGTGCACGGCGTCCACACGGCACCGAGCAGCATCCCGAGGACGAACTGGCCCAGCAACGTCGCGGGCGCTCGCGTGGTCAGCGCAGCCGCGCGTTCCGCGAGCGGCGCGACCATAGGGAATACGATCTCTTGAAAGCGCTCCTGCAGGCGTGGCACGAACAGCCCGACGCCGATTGCCGCCATCAGCGCCCCGGCGCCGAGCCGCGCGATGTCGCGATCGACGAAGAACCCGAACGACGCGAAGAAGAGTCCGAGCGCCGTCGACGACGTCAGCAGTCCGGCGGCGAGCGCGAGCGGACCGTGCGCGTGCCGGTGAAGCGCGCTCGCGGCGACGACCGGAAGCACCGGCAGCACGCACGGTGACAGCACGGAGAGCGTGCCGGCGAAGAACGCCAGGACGATCGAGCTCACAAGGTGGCCTCGAAGACCTTGCGCAGCGCCTCCGGATCGGTTTGCCCGACCGAGCGCGCCCGCTCGGCCTTGCCCTTGAACGCGATCAGCGTTCCCTGCTGGGCGACGTTGAGTTGCCGCCGGTACTCCTTGCCGCTGTCGAAGTCGATGATGAACCGAACGACGTTCGCGAACCTCGGATCGTTCGAGAGCCTATCCACGATAGGCTGCTGTTGCCTGCACATGGGTCACCAGGTCGCGTGGACTTGGACGACGATGCTCCGGCCGGACTCCTGGGCTTCGCGGAACGACTTCGGATCGAACTCGTGTGCGGCGCCCGCGGACGCGCGCCGGATGGGAAGAAGACAAAAGACTGACGCCCTGATCAGCAGCTGACGACGATGCACGGCGCGCCCCTTTCCTCTGGTAGTGAAGGAGGTCGTGGCGACAGAAACGGCGCTGGCCCTGGAGCCCAGCGGAGGTCGGTCGCACGCCTCTGTCGCTCGAACAACCCGGACGTCCGGCGATCTATTCCCCTGGGCGATCAGTCAGTTCGCCACCCGGTGTGACGCGGCGACGGGGATGCCGCCGGCGATGAGCGCCTTGAACAGCGCGGGCTTCTGAGCCAACAGCCGAGCGATCGGTGACGGCTCCTTCGGATGCCAGTGGACGTCGCCGACAGGCTCCGGCCACGCGAACGGCAGTTCGGTCACGGTGCTGGGAGCGGCGGCGTTCACGAGCGCCTCGAGCGTCGCTCGCAGCACTTCTCGCTGCGTACTCGCGTCTCCTGGCTGTCCGAGAGGACGGCCGAAGGGGAAGTCGATGGCCGCGACGCGCGGTGCTCCCATCGCCGAGGTCAGCTCCGGGATCATCGACACCGCGATGGTGCTGATGCCCGCCGCTTCGACGACTCGCTGGGCCAGCCCGACGGACCGGCAGCAAATCGGTCAGACGGGGACGAAGACGACCGCGTCCACCGCTTCGCGTTTCATCTGTTCGACCATCGCGGGAACGCTCGTGCTCAAGAATTCGCGCGGATCGAGGAGATATCCCTGGAAGGAGTAGTGCGACGGCGCGATGCTGCCGACGAAGCCGGCGCGGACGAGCTCGTCGAGGCGCCGGAGCGGCAGCGCGACGTCGAGATCCCGGAGAAGGTACGCGTTGTCGATATGGAGATGCGAGGCGACGATGTCGCCTTCAGTCGCGGTGCGAGGAATGATGCGATACGACGGATCGCCCCACCACGGATTGGCGCGTTCGCTTTCGGTGTCGAACAGCATGTCGGTCTTCGTGGACAGCGCCGCGGTGCTCACGAGCGTGACCGTCGCGGCTGAAAGCGGTCGCGCCAACGGCGTCCAGGGGATCGGCTCCTCGGTGCCCGGGCCCATTGCAATGAGCGTCCTGATGATGGCCGTCGACGTGGGGCTGAGGTACTTGAAGGAATCGATGGTCATCGCGCTCCTCTATCGCTCCGGCGGAAGGGCCAGCAGCGCGTCGACGACCTCGACGAGCGTGTCCCGCGAACGGACGGCGCCCCCATCGCTCGGTTGAACGACCTCTCCTTCCGCGCGACCCAACCTGTCGCCAGACTAGCGGCGTTGGCGCCGGCGATGTAGCCGACAGGGAACGTGATCGACTGATCTCCCACCGTCTCTTCGGCCTTCTCGAGGGGGTCTGTCGATGCGGCGACGACCCTGATTCCTTCGTCGGTCAGCCTGTCGAGCGCGTGCTGGAAGGCAGCCAACTGCTGCATGCCGTACGGTCACCAGTGCGCGCGGTAGACGAGAAAGAGACCCCAGCCGTTCTCGAACACGTCGGGCACGGCGATGCGGCCGTGCTTGACCGTCGACATCTCGATCTTTGGCAACGTCGCACCGCTGTCCAGGATGCGTGCGCCAGCACGGGCCATGGGTGGTCTCCTTGTCTGTCGTTACGCGACATCGATTTCGACGCGGCTCAATACCTCGAAGGTTCGGTCCTCGAATGGATCGCGCTCAGGATACCGGTCGCGATAGGCGCGAATGGCAGCCGCCTTCGCATCCTGGAGCGCTTCGATCTCGCCGCGGAACGTCTGATACACGAGATTCACGAACCTCACGACCTCGCGTGGTCCATGGTGCTCGTCGACGCGAAAGCGCCGAGCGAACTGCTTCAGGCGCTCCGGCGGCTCCTCGGTGTCGCCCGTCGCCCACAGGTTCACGGTGAAGAGCGCCTGCGGCCATCCGCGCTTGTCGACCGAGATCGCGACGACATGCGCGGTGTGGTCGGGAAAGAGGCGCACCGTGTGAAAGTGTCCCGCTTCGTGGCCACTCTCTGGATGCGTGTGGAAGTAGAACTGGCACCGCGTGCGCCGATCGAAGACTCCGTACTCGCCGGGATAGAGCCGCCACGGCTCCAGCGGTTGCGCGCCACGAATGAGATCGATCACCGCGACGCCTCGTGCGTCGAGATCGCGAAGCAGCTCCACGAGGCGGCGGCGCGGCGCTGTCGTCATCCGCCGTAGACCGACGTCGCCGGATGGAACGCGGCCCACGCGAACCAGAACGCGTCGACGTGAGGAATCGCCCGCAACCGCTCACCGCGGCGCGGACCGGCCTGGCCGATGCCGAGCAGATTCCACGTCGTGCCTGTCTCCCGATCGCGGAATCCTTGTTCTGCGACGTCGAACGTCAGGACACGGCTCCCGAGGCGGCGACTGAAGACGCTCGTCGCGCCGACGTCGCGCGACTGCGCGATCTCGCCCTGGTCGAGCGCGGACACCGTCCCCGACCGGTAGAGAATGACGAGAGGCTCGCCGGCGAGCGTGTCGTGAATCACGGGCGTCCGCGCCAGCACGGGCCACGGATAGGCGCGTGCGGCGTCGCCGATGCGCACCCCGACCACACGCTCTTTCGGCGATCGCCGCCGATCGAGTTTGCCGCGATACAGGAATGGCCCGACGGAAGGCTCGTCGTACTCGACGTACGGATTCGTGCCGTAGCTGCGCCTATGGCCCGTGTCGCGTGACAGGACTTTGCCGCCGGGATACGTTCCGCGCCACGTCTCGAACGCGAGCGTGTTCGCGGGCACCATCGTCAGTCGCGTGCCCGCACGGGCGCCGACGATCGCGCGGCCTCCCATCTGCGCCCACAGCGAATGGCTCTGCCGGTCATACATCACGAGGTCGCTGTGATAGAGCTTGCCCGACGTGCCGAAATCGAGGACCGCGTCCCCGACCGTGCGCTCGAAGACGATTCCGGAATTGCAGAGCGGACAGTACGTGATCACCAGCGGCCGTCCACCGACGGTGTCGTTGACGATCTCGTGCCACATCAGGATCTGGAGCGGATACGCGCGCGCGTCGTCGCCGATGCGCACCGCGAGCACGGGTTCCTTCGGACGCAGCCACGACGCGGCGGTCGCGGGCGTCACGAACGCCGGCCGATCGATGGCCGGAATGCCGTCGGGCGGCGGCCCACCCGAAACGATCTCCTCGAGGGGTACGAGCGCCTTTGTCGTGTCCGTGCGCAGCTCGACCGCGCCGGCACTCGCGGCGAGCGCGGCGACCGCGACGCACGTCAGCGCCAGCCGACGCATCGTCAGAGACGCGTCTGCCGCGCGCGCTCCGTGCGGAGCCGGTCCGCGCACTCGAGCAACGCGTCGTAGTCGAGCGACGAGACGAGCCCGAAGAGCGTCTGACCGTCGGTCCACGCGATGGTGCGATAGCCCTTGCGTTCCGCGGTGACGTAGTCGTGGCCACGGAAGGCGACCTGACGGCCCGCCGGCGCGGCCTCCGATCGCAGCATGAACACCGACAGCAGCGTGTGCCCTTTCTCGTACAGCAGGTAGGCGGCCTTGCGTTCATCGGCATCCGCAATCCGAGCGCCCACGAGCCGGATGCCCGCCGGCGAGTAGTCCGGCACGATCACGCGCAGGCTGGCGCGCGCGGCGAACCACTGCGCGATCTCGGCGGGATCGGACGAGCTCAATTCCGCCGGCCGCTCGAGCTGCGCGTACGCGATGTGCTTGTCGACCAGCTCGCCAATCAGCGACTTCGCGGGCCGCAACGCCGGAAGCAGGGTGACGGCGAGAAGTACTGCAGCGACGGCGGAGAGCGCCGGCACGACGATCATCGGCCGCACGACCCTCCGACGTGCCTCGCGCCGCAGCCGTGCGCGAATGCTCGCCCGAAGCGCCTCAGGCGCAGCCTCGCGGGGCTGACGTCGCAGAAGCTGCCGGAACTCGCGCTCGCGCCGCGCGAGCGCATGACACCGCCGGCACTCCGCCGCGTGCGCTTCCGCGGCCATCATCTCGCCCACGGGGAGCTCGCCGTCCACGTACGGGTGGAGCGCGATCTCGAACTCCTGGCAGTTCATACGTCATCCGCCCCCTTCATGTAGCCGTGCTCACGCGCGAACCGCCCGAGCGCCACGCGTAGGAGCCGCCGCCCTCGTGAGAGCCGCGACATCACGGTCCCGACCGGGCAACTCAGGACCTCAGCGATCTCGCGGTAGCTCAATCCCTCCAGATCCGCGAGGATCAGCGCTTCACGGAACACCAGCGGCAGCTCCTTGAGGGCCCGGTCGACATCGCCGTGGAGAACCGTCTGAAAGAACGCCTCCTCGGGGCCGGGTACTTCCGGTGCCGAGAGAAGCGTCCGCTCGAGCTCGTGGCGGTCCATGTCATCCTCGAGCACCTCGCGACCGGCGGCCCGCACCCGGTTGAGGAACGCGTTCCGCATGATCGTGAACAGCCATGCCCGACAATTCGTCCCCGGGTCGAACCGGTGGAAGCCTTTGAACGCGCGCAGGAACGTCTCCTGCACGATGTCATCGGCGTCCGCGCGCCGCCCAGTGAGCCGCAGCGCCGCTTGATAAAGCGAGTCGAGATGGACGAGCGCCACGTCCTCGAACTCGCGCACGCGATCGTTCGCCGGGCCGAATGGTCCGAAGCTCACCCTGTGATATTGAACCCCTGGCGACCCGGTTCTATTCCCGGTCCGATCTCTCGTATCCGTCAGCTCCCCGCATATCGCCCTCAGCACTCCGTCACCCGTGGTTCGGCAAACGCCGGCGGTTCCGACAGCTCATCGCATCGGAGAGCCGCGCCTGGCGTCGAATCGGCAGGCCTGTCGGCCGGCTCCGTCTGCTGTCGAGGTCGCTCGGACGGCGACATCGTTGGCACGACGCAAAACGCCGCGGCGCCTGCCGTTCCGACGGCGGTCAACGCGACGAACGCGGCGATGATTGCAGCTTTCATAGCGGTCTCACACCAAAAACCGTTCTCGGCACCCCGCTATTCCTCCGGAATATCCCGGCGGCGTTCCGGGTTCTTTGGGGCAAACGTCCCATCCAAGGGGGTCCCCGATGATCCGACAGGCGCTCACGATGCTCGCCATCGCCTCCGCGCTCGCGGCCGGCGGCGCGACCGAGGCGCTCGCGCAGGGCAAAGCCAACCCCTGTGCGGCCAAGAACCCGTGTGCTGCGAAGGCCGGCAACCCATGCGCCGCGAAGAACCCGTGTGCGGCGAAGAATCCTTGCGCGGCAAAGAATCCCTGCGCCGCCAAGAATCCGTGTGCCGCGAAGAACCCCTGCGCGGCCAAGAACCCGTGCGGCGCCAAGAACCCCTGCGCCGCGAAGAAGAAGTAACGAGCACGCGCTCGTCGACATCGAAGGTCGTTGCGCTCGCGGCACTCGTCGCCATCGGCCACGGGCCCCCTGCGGTCTCGGCTGCGGAAACGCAGCTCGCCCAGGCGAAGAATCCGTGCGCGTCGGGAAAGAATCCCTGTGCTGCGAAGAACCCGTGCGCAGCGCAGAATCCATGCGCGAAGAAGACCGCCGGCGCGACGACGAGGGACAAGGCTGCGGAGGCCGCCTTCAAGGAATACAAGAGCTGGAAGAAGGTCAACGTGGACCCCGTGAAGAGCGAGACTCACGGCGGCACCGTTGTCTTCACGTACCTGAACAAGAAGGGTGAACCGACGGCGGCGAGCGGCAAGTTCCCGTTCCCGATCGGCGCAGTCCTCGTGAAGGAAGCCTTCGAAGAGCAGGGCGGAAAGCCGGGCGGCATGAGCAAGGTCTTCGTGATGGAGAAACGCGCCAGGGGCTACGACAGCGCGAATGGCGACTGGCACTACGCCGTCGTCATACCTGACGGTGCCGTCGCGATGACGGGTACCGGCAAGGCGGGCAGCCCGACACAGTTCTGTGCCGCGTGTCACCAGCAGGCGAAGGTCAACGACTACGTGTTCGGCAACGGAACGACGATGAAGGTCAAGCCCGTGTCGGCGAGCGCGGGTGCGGCGAACCCGTGCGCTGCAAAGAATCCCTGTGCGGCGAAGAACCCGTGCGCAGCGAAGAATCCGTGCGCGGCGGGCGGTAAGAAGTAGCGAATCGTCATCGCGGGTCGATGGCGGCACCGGCATGACCGCGCGTGCCGACCGCCGCCGTCGAGCGACGGTGCGAACATTCGCGTGTGTCGCGTTGCTGACCGTCGCGACGGGCGCTGCGGCGGGCGTCGCCAGCGACCGATCGAGAAATCGCTTGCGCCCGCGAGCTGCGGCACGTGCCACCGGGCGCAGTTCGCCGACTGGAAGACGAGTTTCCACGCGCCAGCATGGGCCCGGGTGTCTCTGGTCAGCTCGTCGGCATGTGGCGCGACGATCCGGAGTCCGCGCGACTCTGCCTGTCCTGCCACGCACCGCCTCCGGAACGACACCGGGCGACCAGCGATGGCAAGCCAAATCCCGCATTCGACCCGGCGCTCAAGCGCACCGGGCTCGCGTGCGCGGCCTGTCACGTACGCCGGCACGAGCGCTTCGGTCCGCCGCGGCGCGGTGGGTCGACGACCTTTTCCGCGCCGCGCGCCACGGTCCCTCACAACGGCATCACCCGAACCACGGCCGTTGAACGGTCCGCATTGTGGATGACGTGCTTCGTGTCGCCCCGGCCAGTTGACGGAGAGGCTCTCCGTGGAGCGTCGTTCAATACGCGCCCGAATGCAGGGCGGATGTCAGGACGGCAATCATCTCCTGGCCAAGTTTCCCGAGCGCGCAGTCGGGGCCGCGCAGCGCAACGAGCAAATCGACCAAGGCTTGTGCGACCCCCCGCTCAATGCTCGCCGCTGTAGTGATGTTCGGCGCGTCACCGCGGGGTTACCGGATGCGTGCATACGTGTCCGCGAGCTCACCGGTCGCGTCGGCTTTCGTCGGCGGTCTTGATCCAGGTCATCGGGATACCTTTCTCTCCGCAACTCCGCTTTTGGTGGAAGTTGACGACGGCAGCGATGTCATCGCGCCCACGTTGCTCACGATGAATGGGATCACGAAATTCCCGACGATGCGCAGAACGACCACGCCGTCGAATCGTCCGGTGAAAATCGCATCGCCCTGATTCAGCAACGACAGCGCGGTGCCGACGACGACCGCGACGAGACCGCACCGACGGAAGACCGCCGGCCGGCACGCGCTGTGCACCAGATCGACGGCGAGGCGCTTCAGGGCGTCGATGGCTTCTGGGCGGACGATGGAAATCGAGCGCCCGGCAGGTATTGTTCGAAGCGCCCGCCCGCTACAACGTCCGCCGCGCTCATGTCGGCCATGGGCGGGTCGAGCCGCATGCCGTGCGCGATCGTATTGAACGACACGTAGTGCATCACCGCGCCCGCGATTTCGACAATGCCGCGATCCTCGACGCTGCAGCGCGTTTTGAGGAAATGCGTCAGGTACGCGATCCAGTATCGGCTCTGGCGGAATTGAGCTACGGCGAGCGCCGCGCAACCCTTGACGAGCTCGTCGAGAATGCCGGCGCCCAGCACGAGACGATCCTTCCGCCATGTCGATTCGAGGAGACGAGGGAGGTGTCCAAGGGCGCGCCACACCGCAGGAATGTGATCGACGCCGAGCGCCTCCTTGGCCCAGCTGCGAATCTCCGCAAGCGTCACCGCGGCGTCGGGCGCGCTCGTCTCGTCGACGAGCCGCACGGTCGGGACGCGATCATCGGCGGCTTCGGGGACATCCGGCGCCAGATCGAACGCTGCTGCGGTGGCCGTCAAGCTTGCGATGTGCTCCGCGACGGCGGCGACTTCGGCCACGCCGCGCTCGGTCCCGGTCAGCCGCAACACGGCGGCCGAGTGGACCGTGAGTCAGAAGTTGCAGCGGTTTGTCATCGAGACCGCGACGTGCATCGCTTCCTTCACGAGCGGCGGCAGCACGCCGTGCATGCGGTAGCCGTGCAGCGTCTGCTCGTAATTCGCTTCGAGCCACGCGGGCCAGTGTGTCTGCACGCCAAAGATACCCGGGCGCAGGACGTCCTCAGGGCGCTGCGCCATGCGCTTGGCAACCCGTTCGAGAATCGCGCGGTCATCGGGGGAGAGGTCGGAGAGTTGAGGCGTGCGGAGTGTCGTCATGGGACTCCTTTCGCGACGGCCATCCTATACAAACCCGGACCGCGTCGGAATCATTCCCCGCACGATCCCTGCGCGGACGTGGTTCTGAACGCGATGGAACGCTACAACGTCATCGTGCTCGGCGCTAGGGGCGGGTGACTCACCGTTTCGGCAGGTGCCGCCATCCTGGGTGCGCGGGCCGCGCTGCTCGAGAGGCACCGCATGGGCGGCGACTGACACCGCGGTGCCGTGGACGATATTCACCGAACCGGAGATCGCGCGGCTCGGATTGTCCGGAGACGACGCGGGCCACCGCAACATTCCGTACGATGGCGAGACGGCCGCTGAAGTTGTCCTTCAGGCGATGCCGGCGTGCAGGGCGCTGCTCTGCCGGCCGGTGGTGGAGCGCTGGCCGGAGCGGCAGGAGCGAGGCATGCAGGAGCCAGGCATGCTTGACGGCGCCGGGCAGCCGCTTCTAAGGTACTGACCACGCGGACCGTCCCCACCGACGCAATGGAGCGATCCACGCCGGCGGTCCAGGGAGATTGGCCATGACGATCACGCGCCTCCTCGCGGTCCTGTTGCTCGCGCTCACGCCCACGATCGCCGACGCGCAGACGAAGGTGAAGTTCGCGCTCGACTGGCAGATCCAGGGCCCGCAGGCGCCGTTCATCACCGCGAAGGCGACCGGCGCGTTCTCGGCGAAAGGGCTCGACGTCACGATCGACCGCGGGACGGGCTCGCAGAAGACCATCGAGCAGGTGGCGACCGGCACCTACGACATGGGTTACGGCGACATCAACTCGATGATCGAGTACAACGTCAAGAACCCGCAGAACCCGCTCGTCGCCGTGGGCATCGTGCTGAACTCGCCGCCGTTCGCGCTGCTGTCTCTGAAGAAGTACGGCATTCACGAGCCGAAGGACCTCAAGGGCGCCGCGATCGGCGCGCCCGCCGGCGACGCGCCGCGCCGCCTCTGGCCGATCTTCGCGAAGAACGCCGGCGTCTCCGCCGACAGCGTCACGTGGACGAACATGGCGCCGCCGCTGCGCGAGCCTGCGCTCGTGAAGGGCGACGTGAAGGCGATCTCCGGCTTCTACTTCACCGGCTTCCTCAACCTCACCGAGAACCTCAAGGTCCCGGAGAGCGACGTGGTCGCGTTCAAGTACAGCGACTACGGCATCGACCTCTACGGCAACGCCGTCGTCGTGCGCGTCGACTGGCTCAAGGCGAACGAGGACACGGTGCGCCGCTTCCTCTCCGCGCTGAACGCGGGCTTCAAGGCGGTCCTCAAGGATCCGAAGACCGCGATCGCGCACGTCAAGGCCGCCGAGCCGCTCGCGAACGAGGCGACCGAGCTCAAGCGCCTGCAGCTCGCCATCACCGCGAACATGGTGAACGACGAGGTCAAGCGCAACGGGCTGCTCGCGATCGACAACGCGCGGATGCAGCGCGCGATCGAGCAGGTCGTCGTCTCGTTCGAGCTGCCGTCGAGGCCGAGCGTCGCCCAGATCTTCAACGGCGCGTACCTGCCGCCGGCCGCGGAGCGGAAGCTCGATTAGTGCGCCGGGCCCGCGCGGCGGCGGCGCCGTCGCGCACGGCGACGCCGGCGTCGCCCTGCGCGACGTCGGCTTCGAGTACCGCACGAGCGACGGCCGCGTCGTCCGCGCCCTCGACGGCGTGTCGCTCGAGATCCCGCGCGGCGCGACCGTCGCGTTCGTCGGCCCGAGCGGCTGCGGCAAGTCCACGCTGCTCAAGCTGATCGCGGGGCTGCTCACGACGTCGCGCGGGGTCGTCACCGTCGACGGTCACGCCGTGACGGGCCCGCTGAAGAACGTCGGCATGGCGTTCCAGAATCCGGTGCTGCTCCCCTGGCGCACGGTCCTCGACAACCTGCTGCTGCCGCTGGAGATCCTGCGCGAGAATCGCGACCCCCGCGCGCCGGAGCGCCACGCGTGGCGCGAGCGCGCCGCGCATCTGCTCCACACCGTCGGGCTCGACGGCGCCGGGCACCGGCAGCCGCGCGAGCTGTCCGGCGGCATGCGCCAGCGCGTCAGCCTCTGCCGCGCGCTGATCCACGAGCCCGAGCTCCTGCTGCTCGACGAGCCGTTCGCCGCGCTGGACGCGTTCACGCGCGAAGAGATGTGGGAGCTGCACCAGGCGCTGCGGCTCGACCGCGCGTTCACCGGCGTGCTCGTGACGCACGATCTGCGCGAGGCCGTGTTCCTCGCCGACACGATCTACGTGATGTCGTCGCACCCCGGCCGCATCGCGCACGTGCACCACGTGAAAGCGCCGATGCCGCGCGCGCTCGCCGAGCTCTACCGTCCCGACGCCACGGAGATGATTCGCCAGATGCGCGAGCAGATCCGCCCGCCGCGGCCCGCGCAGCCGTCCACGGGGGCGCTCGCGTGAGCCGCGTGCGCAAGCTCGTGCTGCCGCTCGTCGTGTTCGCCCTGCTGGTCGTCGCCTGGGAAGTCGCGGTGCCGCTGCTCGCGATCCAGCCGATCGTGCTGCCGCCTCCCAGCGGCATCGCGCGGACGATGGTCTCGACGGCCGGGCCGATCGCCTTCCACGCGAAGGCGACGCTGATCACCACGCTGATCGGCTTCGGCGCCGCGGTCGGCCTCGGCCTCCTGCTCGGCTTCGCGATCGGCGCGTCGGCCACCGTGCACGACGCGCTCTATCCCCTGCTCGTCGGGTTCAACAGCATCCCGAAGGCCGCGGTCGTTCCGCTGCTCGTGATGTGGTTCGGCATCGGCACGGTGCCCGCGGTGCTCACGGCCTTCCTGCTCGCGTTCTTTCCGGTCGCGGTGAACGTCGCCGTCGGCCTCGCGACGCTGGAGTCGGAGCTGCGCGACGTGCTGCGCGTGCTCGGCGCCTCGCGCTGGCAGATCTTCCGCAAGGTCGGCGTGCCGCGCACGATGCCCCTCTTCTTCGCGTCGCTCAAGGTCGCCGTGTCGTCGGCCTTCGTCGGCTCGGTGATCTCGGAGACCGTTGCGTCGAACGCCGGCATCGGCTATCTGATGGCCGTGGCCGCGTCGGACTTCAACACGCGCCTCGCGTTCGGCGGGCTGTTCGTGCTCGCCGCGATGGGCGTCGTGCTCTACGGCGTCTTCGCGGTGATCGAGCGCCGCATGACGGCGTGGGCGTACGCGGAGTAGCGCGTGGGCGCGCGAGCGTAGCCCGTGGACACGCTGCTGCTCGACTGGCTCAACATCGCGCTGCGCTGGACCCACCTGATCGCCGGCATCGGGTGGATCGGCACCTCGCTCTACTTCATGTGGCTCGACGCCGCGCTGATCCGCACGAACCTGCCGCGGCCGGACCTCGAGGGCTATACGTGGCTGCTCCACAGCGGCGGCTTCTATCTCGTCGAGCGCCGCAAGCTTCCGCCCGGGCAATTGCCGTCGCCGATCCACTGGTTCAAGTGGGAAGCGGGTATGACGTTCCTCACCGGCTTTCCGCTGCTCGTCCTCGTCTACTACATGACGGGCGGCGTCTATCTCGTCGATCCCGCGGTGTCGTCGATCACCGCGGGCTGGGCGGTGGTGGTCGGGGTCGGGCTGCTGATCGTCTCGTGGGCCGCGTACGACCTCTTGTGGACGTCGCCGCTCGCGCGCGGGAACGGACGCCCCGCGATGCTCCTGTCGTGGGTGCTGCTGTTCGCGGTCGTGTTCGGGCTGACGCGCGTGCTGAGCGGACGCGCCGCGTTCATCCACGTGGGCGCGATGCTCGGCACGATCATGGTCGCGAACGTGTGGATGCGGATCATCCCGGCGCAGAAGGACCTGATCGCCGCCGCCGAAGCCGGACGCACCGTCGACTACACGCTGTCGACGCGCGCGAAGCAGCGCTCGACGCACAACAGCTACGTGACATTCCCCGTCATCTTCATGATGCTCTCGAATCACTACCCGGCGGTGTACGGCCATCCCCTCAACTGGCTCGTGCTGTCGATGCTGATCGTCGTGGGCGTCGCCGCGCGCCAGGTGATGCTCGCGCGCGACAAGGGCAAGCCGACCGACTGGTGGCTGGTGCCCGCGGCGGCGGCGCTCGGCGTCGCGGTCTATCTCACGTCGCCCGCGTGGCTCGGTGGTGGCGTGCGCGGCGGCGAGCGCGTCGCGTTCACGGCCGTGAAGGGCGTGATCGAGCGGCGCTGCGTCTCCTGTCACTCGCGGACGCCGACGGACGACGTGTTCAAGACCGCGCCGAACAACCTGACGTTCGACGCGCCCGAAAGCATCCGCGCGCACGCGGAGCTGATCCGCCAGCGCGTGGTGCTGCTGAAGAACATGCCGCTGGCGAACAAGACGGGGATGACGGACCAGGAGCGCGAGATCGTGGCGCGCTGGCTCGCGCAGGGCGCGACGCTCGACGGGGCGCCGCCACGCTGAGCGGGCTCGACCGGGCTGCTTTCCGCCGCGCGCTCGGCGGCGTCTTCGAGCACTCGCCGTGGGTCGCCGACCGCGCGTTCGACGCGGGGCCCTTCGCGAGCGTCGACGCGCTGCACGCCGCCATGGTCGATGCCGTGCGGCACGCGTCGCGTGAGGAGCAGCTCGCGCTGATTCGCGCGCACCCCGATCTCGCGGGCAAGGCCGCGCGCGCCGGCGCGATGACCGCGTCGTCGGTCGCCGAGCAGTCGAGCGCGGGCCTCGATCGCCTGACCGGCGAGGAATACGCGCGCTTCGAGCGGCTGAACGCCGCGTACCGCGAGAAGTTCGGCTTCCCGTTCATCATCGCGGTGCGGCGCCACGACAAGCACGGGATCCTGAGGGCGTTCGAGACCCGCCTGCGCCACGGCGTGGACGACGAGATCCAGGAGGCGCTGTCTCAGATCGCGGACATCGCGCGCCTCCGCCTCGAGGCGCTCGCGGCCGGGCGCCCGGCGTGACGGCGCGATGAGCCTCACGACGCACGTGCTCGACACCGCGCGCGGACGGCCGGCGGCCGGGGTCCGCATCGATCTGTCCGAGGTCGACGACGACGGACGCGCGCACTTCGTCAAGACCGTGACGACGAACGCGGACGGCCGCACGGACGCGCCGCTGCTCGCGCCCGGCGAGTCGAAGCCCGGCCGCTACGAGCTCGTGTTCCACGTCGGCGCGTACTTCCGCGCGAGCGGCGCCTCTGTCGGCGAGCCACCGTTCCTCGACCTGGTACCCGTCCGCTTCGCGGTCGCGCCCGGCAGCGGCCACTATCACGTCCCGCTGCTGGTCTCGCCGTACGGCTACGTCACCTACCGTGGCAGTTGACGTTCGAGCGGCGCGATGGAGCGGCCCTCCGTCGACGGCGAGACAGTCCCTGGCTCAGGTCGAAGCCTGGCTCCCATCCCCGACCCTCGTGCTGCTGTCGGAGGGCGGGGCTGCGTTGAGTTGCGAACCTCCCCGGTGTTGTTGTATCTCCGTGTAACGGCAGCGCACGCCGTAGGCAGTGCCCCCCGAATCCGATCATGAGAGTGTCGATGCACTTCGGAGCGTTCTTCTACGGGACCGTGGACATGCCAGACGCGGGGGTCGACGGCCCGCCGGCGCACAAGCGAAATTACGGCCAGGAAGACTACCGCCGCTCCTACGACGACCTGATCGCGTACGCGCAGCGCTGCGACGCGCTCGGCTACGACTCCTTCTGGACGGCCGAGCACCACTTCCACAACCACGGCTTCGAGGTGGTGCCGAACGTCGTGCTGCTCAACGCGGTCCTCGCGCAGCAGACCAGGCGGATCAAGCTCGGTGCCTTGATCCACGTGCTCACCGCGTGGCACCCGATCCACTTCGCGGAGGACTACGCGTTCGCCGACGTGCTCTCCGGCGGCCGCATGCTGTGCGGGATCGGGCGCGGCACGGAGGAGCGCGAGTCGAACGTGTTCGGCGTCAACGTCGGCTACGGCAACAACCCGGACGACGTCGCGAACCGCGAGATCTTCGAGGAGCAGGTCGAGGTCTTCAAGGCCGCGACGTCCAACGAGCGTTTCTCGCACCGCGGCAAGCACTACACGATCCCGCCGGACGACCTCACGTTCCGCGGGGAGCCGGTGCACGAGTTCCCCCTGGTCCCGCGGCCGCTCACGACGCCCGTGCGCATCTACCAGCCGATCGCCACCGAGGAGACGCTCGTCTACTGCGCGCGCCAGCGGCACATCGGCGTGCTGGCGAATCATCCGTGGGAGCGCATGGTCCCGCTGTGGAAGCGCTACGGCGCGCTCGTCGAGGAGACGCACGGCGTGAAGCTGCGCGCGGGCGAGGACCGCATGCTGCAGGTGAACTTCCACGTCGCCGACTCCGCGGAGCAGGCGATCGCGACCGCGCGGCGCGGGCACGACGAGCTCACCAAGCTCCTGTGGCCCAACATCATCCGCCGCAATGCCGCGCTGGCGAGCCGCGGCCCGTTCACGCTCGAAGAGCGGATGGCGGGTAAGTCGTGGATCGTCGGCACGCCCGCGCAGGCGCGCGACATGCTGCGCGCGATGCAGGACGAGCTCGGCTTCGAGTCGCTCGTGATCTTCCCGCACCTGCCGGGAATGAATCGCGCGCAGGCGCTCGAGCAGATCGAACGATTCTGGACGGACGTCCGGCCGGCGCTCGCCGGCGCGTGAGCATGCATGGGGGCTTCATGCTGAAAGACCTGCCGCCGACGATCGGCACCGGCATCCACGGATCGATCCCGCCGCGCCGCTACTGGGCGTACTACACGTGGCAGGAGATCGACGCGATCGCCAAGAAGGATCCGAACGCGACCGCCGTCATCAACATCGGCGCCATCGAGCAGCACGGCCCGCACCTGCCGCTCGTCACCGACACGCTCGTCGGCATGGAGCTGCTTGGCCACGCGCTCGCGCGGCTCTCCGACGACGTGATGGTGCTCGCGCTGCCGCCGACGAACTTCGGCAAGAGCACCGAGCACCACGACTTCCCGGGCACGCTCACGTTCAGCGGCGAGACCCTGCGCATGGTGCTCCGGGACATCGGCGCGTCGGTCGCGCGCAGCGGCTTCAAGAAGCTCGTGCTGCTCGGCAGCCACGGCGGCAACGTCGGCACGCTCGACGATTTCTTCCGCGACCTCCGCATCGAGACCGACATGCGCGTGTTCAAGATCTTCCTCGGCGGGATCGGCCAGGTCCCGGGCCTCGTCGCGCCGCACGAGGCGGCGATCGCGATGCACTCCGGCGACGTCGAGACGTCGATGATGCGGCACCTGACGCCCGAGCTCGTGCACATGGATCGCGCGGAAGGCTGGGTCTTCGACCCCGCGAAGGACATCGGCTACTCGTTCAAGGGCAACGACGTGATCGAGGCGTGGATCGCGTCCGATCTCTCGCGCACGGGCGCGATCGGCAACCCGCACCCGTCGTCGGCCGAGAAAGGCAAGATCATGTGCGAGGCAAAGGCCGCGCGCCTCGCCGAGCTGCTCGAGGCGATCTATCGAAGCTCCCGACGCGAGATCCGCGTCGCGCCCAAGGAGGGTTGAATGGTCACGCGCCGCACATTTCTCGCGACGTCGGCACTTGCCGCGGCCGGCTCGGCCGTCGGCGTCCCGGCGGCGCGCGCGCAGGCCGTCGAGAAGCTCACCTTCGGCACGAACTGGAAGGCGCAGGCGGAGCACGGCGGCTACTACCAGGCCGTGGCCACCGGCCTCTACAAGAAGGCCGGGCTCGACGTCACGATCCGCATGGGCGGCCCGCAGATCAACCATCCGCAGCTCCTCGCCTCGGGCGTGATCGACTTCAACATGGGGTCGAACTGCTTCAACGCGATGAACTACGTGAAGAACAACATCCCGATGGTGTGCGTGGGCGCGATCTTCCAGAAGGACCCGCAAGTCCTCGTCGCGCACGCCGGCCAGGGCAACGACACGCTCGCCGCGCTGAAGGGCAAGCCGATCATGATCTCGCCGGTGGCGCGCGCCGGGTACTGGGCGTTCCTCAAGGTGAAGTTCGGCTACACCGACGACCAGATCCGCACCTACACGTTCAACATGGCGCCGTTCCTCGCCGACAAGAGCGCGATCCAGCAGGGCTTCCTCACCAGCGAGCCGTACAAGCTCGAGAAGGCCGGGGCGAAGCTCGTCGTCCACCTGCTCGCGGACGCCGGCTACTCGACGTACGCGACGACGATCGAGACGTCGTGGAAGCTCGTCAACGAGAAGCCGGACGTCGTGCAGCGCTTCGTCGACGCGACCATCGAGGGCTGGTACAGCTATCTCTACGGCGATCCGAGTCCCGCGAACGCGCTGATCAAGAAGGACAACCCGGAGATGGACGACGCGCAGATCGCGCACAGCATCGCGACGCTGAAGAAGTACGGCATCGCGGACTCCGGGGACGCGGAGAGGCTCGGGATCGGCGCGATGACCGACGCGCGCTGGAAGGACTTCCTCGGCATCGTGGTCGAAGCAGGTCTCTATCCCGCCGATCTCGATCTCAAGCGCGCGTACACGCTGAAGTTCGTGAACAAGAAGCACGGCATGCACCTGAAGAAGGCGTGACGGCACCACTCGCCCGTCACGCGGGCGTCCTCGCCCGCCTGTCGAACGTCGACAAGGTTTACGCCAACGGCACCGTCGCCCTGCGCGGTCTCGATCTCGAGATCGGCGAAGGCGAGTTCCTGAGCCTGCTCGGCCCCTCCGGCTGCGGGAAGAGCACGGTGCTGCGCCTCGTGGCCGGGCTCGGCGACGTCTCCGCGGGGCGCATCGAATGGTCCGGCGCGAACGGCCGGGCCGGGCTCCCGCGCGGCGACATCGGCTTCGTCTTCCAGGAGCCGACGCTGATGCCGTGGGCGACGGTGTGGAAGAACGTGCTGCTGCCGCTGAAGCTGCGCGGCGTGCCGGCCGAGGAGGCCGACGGACGCGTGCGCGAGGCCGTCGGCCTCGTCGGGCTCGGCGGCTTCGAGCACGCGTATCCGCGCGAGCTGTCGGGCGGCATGAAGATGCGCGTGTCGATCGCGCGCGCGCTCGTCACCCACCCGCGGCTCCTGCTCATGGACGAGCCGTTCGCGGCGCTCGACGAGATCACGCGCTTCAAGCTCGACAACGACCTGCTCGAGCTCTGGGCGAAGCAGCGCTGGACGGTGGTGTTCGTCACGCACAGCGTGTACGAGTCGGTGTATCTCTCCACGCGCATCGCGGTCATGACCGCGCGGCCGGGGCGCACCGCGAGCGAGGTCGCGATCAAGGCGCCGGCGCCGCGCGACGACGCGTTCCGCACGTCGCCGCTCTACAACGAGTATTGCCGCGAGGTCTCCGCGCGGCTCGCCGCCGCGAGCGCCACCTGATGCGGGCGGTGCTCGGCCGCGCCGTGCCGCCCGTCGTCATCGGTCTCATCGTGCTAAGCCTGTGGGAGACGCTGGTCCGCGTGAAGCAGGTCGCGGTCTACATCCTTCCCGGGCCGCTGCTGATCGTCACCACGCTCGTGAAGGACTGGGGCACTCTGTATCCGTCGCTGCTCGTGACGCTCGCGATCACGGGCGCCGCGCTGCTCGTCGCGACCGTCGCCGGCGTGCTCATCGCGATCCTCTTCACGCAGTCACGCTGGGTCGAGCGCTCGCTGTTCCCGTACGCGGTCATCCTCCAGGTCACGCCGATCGTCGCGATCGCGCCGCTGATCATCATCTGGGTGAAGAACATCCCGGTCGCGCTCCTGATCTGCGCGTGGATCGTCGCGTTCTTCCCGATCGTGTCGAACACCACGCTCGGGCTCAACAGCGCCGATCACAACCTGCTGAACCTCTTCCAGCTCTACGGCGCCTCGCGCCGGCAGGTCTTCTGGCACCTCAGGCTGCCGAGCGCGATGCCGTACTTCCTCGGCGGGCTGCGCATCAGCGGTGGCCTCGCGCTGATCGGCGCCGTGGTCGCGGAGTTCGTGGCGGGGACGGGCGGCACCCAGTCGGGCCTCGCGTACCGCGTGCTCGAATCCGGCTACACGATGCAGATACCACGCATGTTCGCCGCGCTGTTCATGATCACGTGCACCGGCATCGTGATCTTTCTCGCGCTGAACGGGCTGTCCCACCTGGTGCTGCGCAAGTGGCACGAGAGCGCCGTCGCGCGCGAGGGCTGACGTGAGCGATTTCATCACGGTGCCGAGCGGCACCGGATACTGGCTCCGGAACGCGACCGTCCCCGCGACGCTGCTCACCGCGCTGCCGCCGGGCGTGGCGCCGGACGACGACGGCCTCGTGGTCGTCGATCTCGCGATTCGCGACGCGCTGGTTGCCGCGATCGTCGCCGCCGGAAACGCGACGATGGGCGAGCCGGCCGCCGATCTACGCCGGGGCCAGATCTGGCCGTGCTTGATCGACGCCCACACGCACCTCGACAAGGGCCACACGTGGAACCGCGCGCCGAACCCCGACGGGACGTTCGACGGCGCGATCCGCACGGTGATGGCGGACCGTGCGGCCAACTGGTCCGAGGACGACGTGCGGCAGCGCATGGAGTTCGGGCTGCGCTGCAGCTACGCGCACGGCACGAGGGCGGTGCGGACGAACATCGATTCGCTCGGACCGCAGGCGGCGATCAGCTGGCCGGTCTTCGAAGGCCTGCGCAAGGAGTGGGCGGGACGGATCGAGCTGCAGGCCGTCTGCCTGGTCCCGCTGCAGCGCTTCGGCACGAAGGAAGGCGAGGAGCTGGCGGATCGCGTCGCCGCGGCGAACGGCGTGCTCGGCGCCGTCGGCTACATGTCGCCGGAGATCGACGAGCTGTTCGACCGGCTGCTCGCGCTCGCGGAGGAACGCGGCCTCGACATCGACCTGCACTGCGACGAGAGCGGCGACGTCGGCGCGCGCGCGCTCACCCATCTCGCGAGCGCGGTGCTGCGGCGGCGCTTCCGCGGCCAGGTCGTGTGCGGGCACTGCTGCAGCCTCGCGATCCAGCCGCCGGCGATCGTCGACGAGACGCTGCAGCTCGTCGTCGAGGCCGGCATCAGCGTGGTCAGCCTGCCGATGTGCAACATGTACCTCCAGGACCGCGTGCCGGGGCGCACGCCGCGCTGGCGCGGGGTCACGCTGCTGCACGAGCTCGCCGCGCGGCGCGTGCGCGTCGCCGTCGCGAGCGACAACTGCCGCGACGCGTTCCACGGCTACGGCGATCACGACATGCTGGAAGTCTTCCGCGAGGCCACGCGCGTCTGCCACCTCGATCGCCCGCACGGCGACTGGCCGCGCGCGGTGACGACGACGCCGGCAGATCTGATGGGTTTCACGAACGCGGGACGCATCGGCGTGGGGTTGCCCGCCGATCTCCTCCTCTTCGAAGGCCGGACGTGGAGCGAGCTGCTCTCGCGGCCGCAGTCGAACCGCGTGGTGCTGCGCAACGGCGCGGCGATCGAGCGGCGGCTTCCGGACTATCGCGATCTCGACGGGCTCGTCGGAGGTATCTGATGGATCGTGAGCTCGAGAATCCACCCGGCGTCCACACGCCGCAGGCGCACTACTCGCACGTCGCGCGCGCGGGCAAGACGCTGTTCATCTCCGGTCAGCTCGCGATGGACGAGTCGGGCGCGGTCGTCGGCGTCGGCGACGCGCGAGCGCAGGCGCGGCAGTGCTACAGGAACCTCGGCGCGATCCTCGCGCACTACGGCGGCAGCTTTCGACACCTGCTGAAGACGACCACGTACATCACTCACTGGGGCTATCGGCCGCTGGTGGCCGCCGCGCGCGACGAGCTGTTCCCTTCACCGCCATATCCCGCGAACACGCTCGTGGTCGTGCAGGGGCTCGCCGAGCCGCACTTTCTCGTCGAGATCGAGGGCATCGCGGTCCTCGACTAGCAGGATGCCGAAGGACGGCGCCGGGTCGGGGCACGGACGCCGCCGCGGCGGAGGGGCATCCGCTCAGAGGCGCGACTGCGAGGCGGCTTCGCCGCCT